>Ga0080013_1000954_pt1 | contig 39359 bp, 33 predicted proteins | sample ETNvirenome_6_85_FD_69236 | JGI IMG/M metagenome (GOLD analysis project Ga0080013, IMG submission 69236) | Marine viral communities from the Pacific Ocean - ETNP_6_85 (SPADES assembly) (version 2) | ecosystem: Environmental > Aquatic > Marine > Oceanic | place: Pacific Ocean | collected 2013-06-19 | reverse complement strand
GTTGAGGATAATAAATTAAATTTACGGTATAAAAATGGTTCACAAGTAAAGGCAGTGTCATCTGGTCCAGAAGCAGCTCGTTCTGAAGCTCTATCATTATTGATATTAGACGAGGCAGCATTCATTGATAAGATTGATGATATATGGACTGCAGCTCAACAAACTTTAACTACTGGTGGTCAATGTATAGCACTATCCACACCGAATGGTGTTGGTAATTGGTTTCACAGAACTTGGGTTGAGGCAGAAGAAGGTAGAGGTATGTTCAACTTTATCAAACTTCATTGGACGGTACATCCTGATAGAAATCAAGAGTGGAGAGATGAACAAGATTCATTATTAGGTGTACAAAGTGCAGCTCAAGAATGTGATTGTGATTTCATAACTTCTGGTACTTCAGTTATTGATGGTGTTATTTTAGAACAATGTAAGGAAAAGTCGGTTAAAGATCCATTAGAAAGACGTGGAGTTGACAGTAATTTATGGGTATGGGAGCCACCCAATTATACAAAGAGTTATGTAGTATGTGCAGATGTTGGTCGTGGTGACAGTGCAGATTATAGTGCCTTCCATGTTATTGATATAGAGAAGGTTGAGCAAGTTGCAGAATATAAAGGTAGGATAAATACTAAAGATTTTGGTAATATGTTAGTGAGTATTTCAACGGAATATAACGATGCCTTACTAATTATAGAAAACAATAATATTGGTTGGGCAACCATCCAACAAGTAATAGATAGGGATTATCCTAATCTATTTTATACAAGTAAAGATTTACAATATATCGATGTCCAACATCAGTTAAGTAATCGATATAGATCAGCAGAAAAAAATATGGTGGCAGGATTTAGTACCACCGCAAGGTCAAGACCTTTAATTATTGCAAAATTAGAGGAATATTTTAGAGATGAATCAGTAGTGGTTCATTCAAATAGACTTATAGATGAATTATTTACTTTTATCTATAATAATAACAGAGCAGAAGCAATGTCAGGATACAATGATGATTTAGTTATGTCATTTGCTATCGGTTTGTGGGTACGAGATACTGCTCTACGGTTAAGACAAGAAGGTATAGAAATTACTAAGAAAACTCTTAGTCATATAGAACTTGATGGTCTTTATACACCACAAGACAATGAAAATGATTCCTGGTCATGGGATGTTAATCAAAAGAAAGAGTCTTTAGAATGGCTCTTGTAAGTGAGGTAAAAAATGGCAGATAAAACATTATTCGGTAGACTACAACGATTATTCAGTACAAATGTAATCGTAAGAAATGTTGGTGGTAAGAAATTAAAAATCGCAGACACCGATATGTTACAACATGGAGTGCGAAGTCATCTCGTAGATAGATATTCTAAACTACATAGTGGTTTGGATTTAGTAGGTACGGGATATTCATCAGTACACCAAGTAATGGCAGCAAGACTTGGGTTATTTAAAGATTATGAATCAATGGATACGGACTCAATTATATCATCTGCACTTGATATATACGCTGATGAATCAACAATGAAAAGTGAATATGGTAATGTAGTAGAGATAACAAGTGATAATGATAATATTTATGAAATTTTACATAATCTTTTTTATGATATATTGAATATAGAATTCAATTTATGGCCGTGGGTTCGTAATATGTGTAAGTATGGAGATTTCTTTTTACATTTAGATATCAATGATAAGTATGGAATTACAAATGTGATTCCACTATCACCATATGAAGTTATTCGTGCAGAAGGTGAGGATCCTGATAATCCATATTATACAAAATTTTATTTAGAGACTATGGAAGCAACTCATCCGTATTTGCATGTAAATAAAAAACAACACGGAAAAATAGAGTTTGAAAATTTCCAAATTGCTCACTTTAGATTGGCAAGTGATAGTAATTTAATTCCTTATGGTAAATCAATGTTAGAAGGTGGTCGTAAAGTATGGAAACAAGTTACATTGATGGAAGATGCTATGTTAATTCACAGAATTATGAGAGCACCTGAAAAGAGAATGTTCAAAATTGATATTGGAAACATTCCACCAAACGAAGTTGATAATTATATGCAACGAATAATCAATAAGATGAAGAAAACACCATTTGTTGATGAATCAACTGGTGATTATAACATGAAATTTAATATCCAAAATCTTACAGAAGATTTCTTCTTACCAGTTCGTGGTGGAGATAGTGGAACACAAATTGAATCACTACCAGGGATGCAATATGAAACTACAGATGATTTAGAATATTTGAAAAATCGTATGTTGGCAGCATTACGTATTCCAAAAGCATTCTTAGGATATGAAGAATCACTTGGAAGTAAAGCAACACTTGCAGCAGAAGATGTAAGATTTGCTCGTACCATTGAAAGAATACAAAGAATTCTTATATCAGAGTTAACTAAGATTGCAGTTGTTCACTTATATTCACAAGGATTTACAGATGAAGAACTTGTAAACTTTGAATTGAATCTTACAAACCCATCTACAATTTATGAACAAGAAAAACTTGAATTGTGGGGAAATAAAGTTACATTAGCACGTGATATAAAAGATAATCAATTACTTTCAACAGAATGGGTATATAAGAATGTATTCAATTTTACAGATGAAGATGTTGAAGAAATAGAAAAAGAATTAGTAAAGGATCAAAAACAGAAGTTCAGATTTGAACAAATATCCGTTGAGGGTAATGATCCAGTTCAAAGTGAAGAGGCAGTCGGTACACCAAGTGATTTGGCAAACATTGGAACTACTGGAGAAGAAGGTCAACAAGAACCTGAAGATACAGCAATGGGTTCACTATTTGATAAAGGTGGAGCACCTGAAGGTGGACAAGATGGAGCTGGTAGACCAAAGGAAATGAGTAAGTATGGTAAAGATGGTAGTGCACGAGATAGAGATCCATTGGGTAAAAGTAAAGTACCATTAGCACTTTCTCATTATGATGCCTTGAAAAAATCAATGAATATTTCTAAGAAAGAGATATTAAAAGAGACAAAAGAATCAGAAGCTATTAAAAATGAGTATGATGATTTTGTTGAGAAAGAATAACATATAAATGTATAATTATTTGAAGTTTTTATATTTATATATGTACGAAAAATATATATTTTAATGGAGCGTTTAATGTCCTATAATAAAAAGCATAACAAAATCAAAAATACTGGAATTTTGTTTGAATTACTGACTCGTCAGATAACAGTTGACGTTTTAAATAACGAAAATGATAGTTCAGCTATCAAAATAGTAAAAGAATTCTTTAATACTAATACAGAATTAGGTAAAGAGAATGAACTTTATAAGGTTTTGATGGAGAAAAAGTATAAAAATTCCAATCATGCGAAAATTTTAATTGAAGCGGTAACGAAAAATCGTAGAAAATTATCTAATCGTAAACTCAGAAACGAAAAATATAATTTAATTAAAGCTATTAAAGAAAATTATGATTTAACTGATTTCTTTAATTCACGAATTTCTAATTATAAAGTTTTGGCTTCAATATATAATGTATTTGAGGTCGAATCCACAAGAAAAAACTTTGGGCCCGTAATTGAGACAGATAGTAAAGTAACAGTAATGGAAAGTATTACTGCACACGGACATTCTACCTCTAAAAAACAAAAATCAGATTTTTCTGGTCAAGAAGAAGATATTAGATTATTAACTTATCAGTTATTAGTTGATAAATTTAATAAAAAATATAGTACTCTAAGTGAAAATCAAAAGGATTTATTGAGAGAATATATCAATAATCTTTCCAACACTAATTCTTTAAGAGAATTTATAGATGCTGAAGTTATAAAAGTAAAAAAGATTTTAAAATCACACTTACGAAAAGTTGATGATAAGATTACTAAAATAAAATTAACAGAAGCAATTTCCCATACTGAGACTGCAACAAGTGGTCAGTATGTGAAAGACTCTCATGTGGTAGCACTAATGAGATATTATGAATTGATTAAGGAATTGGAAAATGTCCACCAAAATAAGTAAAAAGAAATTTACGGAATTAATTCGTACCATAATTAAAAAAGAAGTAGAAGAAGCAACTACAACTGCATCCGCTGGAGTTGCATATGGTGGAGATGGAACTTATAAGACACCACATGCATTTAGTGGTAAAGGAAAAGATAGACGAAGTAAAATTTCAAGTGGAAGTGGATATGAAAAGGTGGATGAAGGTGTAACAGAAAAACTTCACACTTATATAGTAGAATCAGGTTGGTGGGCAGATGCAAGTGATAAAACTAAAGCAAATTATATAAAACAACATGGTTCACCACCAAATACAGCAACAGATGATACTGCAGGTGACCCTGACGATGCTTGGGATGATGAAGAAGGAAGAGCAAAACCAAAAGGTAAAACTGATGCAGATACAGATGATGATGAGTATGCAATAAGTGGAACTGACTCAGATGACCCAGCAGGTGGTAAAGGTGATGCTTGGATGACTGGCCATGACGATGATGAAGCTAAAGCACAAGCAATGAAAGATATGGAAGATGAATTTGATATTGATTTTGATGAATCCGTAAATGAAACTTTACCCAATAGGGTTTGGATGGATCTTCGAAAAAAATATAGTACGAATGAATTAAAAAGATTTTTTAAAAAAGAATCCGTAAATGAAGATACTAAAGATATAGTAAAAGCAAAAAAACTTTCACGAAAAATAGGAAATGTAGAAGGTAGATACCGTAAAGCAATGTATGATTTGTCTGATAGATTACAGGCAGATCCTAAAAATCATAAATTACAAGATGAATTGATAAAATCTTACACTAAACACGTAACATCTTTTATGAAAGATATGGTTAAAATAACAAAAAGGGTTAAGTAATGAAGCAACTTATAGTAGATTATATTCCATTTGATATATCACCTTCAAAAATTAATGAATCATTAAAAGAAAACAATGGTAAGTTAGTTGTTAAGGGTGTATTACAAAGAGCAGATGCAAAAAATCAAAATGGAAGAGTTTATCCAAGAGATATATTAACAAGAGAAGCAAAAAATTATTCAGAGAGTTTTATAAAACAATCTCGTGCTCTTGGTGAATTAGACCACCCAGATTCATCAGTTGTGAATCTACAAAATGTATCACATAATGTAACTGAAATGCATTTTGAAGGTGATAATTTATTAGGAACAGTTGAGATTCTTACTACACCAAGTGGTAATATTTTAAGAGAATTATTCAAAAATGGAATAAAATTAGGTATCAGTTCTCGTGGAATGGGTTCAGTTGAAACAGTAGATGAAGGTGATGGTCAACAACCATCTATGAAGGTAGGTCAAGATTTTGAACTTATTGCTTTTGATTTTGTATCAAATCCATCTACACACGGAGCATTTATGCACCCAATAACAGAGGGAGTTGAACCAACTAAAGGTAGAACTTGTGGTACTTATTGTAAGGCCGAAGATATGATTAATAGAATTATAAGAGGAGAATAAAATGGCATCTTTAGAAGATATGTATAATAGTGGTGGTGGACGTGGTGGTGGACGTGGACGTGGTGGACGTACAACTGCTACAAATAAAACTGGTAGAACAAAAAAGTCAACTTCAAGAAGATTTGGTGGTAGTGAAGGTGGATTAGAAACTTATAAAATTCCACCTATTAGAATAAGAAAAGGTTTACGGTCATAATGCCGGCCAAGTCCAAATCCCAACAAAGATTTATGGGAATGGTTCACGCTCTTCAAAAGGGTGAGTTATCACCATCAGACGTTTCTGATAAAGTGAAAGATGCTGCTGACCAAATGGACGATAAAGATGCAGAAGATTATGCATCTACTAAACATAAAGGTAAACCAGAACACGTTCCAAAAGAAGTAATAAGAAAAGTTCGTGAGACAATTCGTCAAATGGTAAAAGAAAATCCAGCCGCAGCAGCCGCAGCATTTCAAGCTATGCAACAGGCAAAGGTTAATAACCCACAAACTGGTAGGACAAATAAAGTAACTACTGCCTATCATGATAAATCACATCCTCAACACAAAACGGCAGTAAGTATATTTAAAAAATTAAAAGATAAATTTAAAAAATCAAAAGAAAAACCAACTAAAGGTACGGTTCATAATTTTCTAAATAAAGAAGATACAAAGAGAGATTATAAGGCAGAATACAAGAAATTTCAATCATCTGATAAAGCTAAGAAATATAGAGCAGAATTAAACAAATACAATCGTAAAAAAGGTACTTATGGAAATGGTGATGGTAAAGACGCATCACATAAGGGAGGAAAAATCGTGGGATTTGAAGCACAATCTAAGAATCGTGGACGAGCTGAAAAAAGTCGTTTACCCAAAGAAGGATTCGGTAGTACAGATACTATAAGTTTAAAGAAAATAAAAGAATTTGAACAATGGAGAAAAGATAACGCAGAACAATTAGGATATACATTGTCTGGAGTTTCAGATATAAAAAATGAATCAACTAAAGAATATGGTAAATCTTTAGAAAAGATAGCTAAAAACAGACAACTTAGATCACTTTCTAAAAAAGATAGAGATACTCTAATAAAAATATCTAAACTTATGAAACGGGCAAATGAATCCGTAAAGGAAGGTAAGGCACTAAAGTTTACAAATATTAAGGATAGAACCTTAGAAAGACATCTTAAAAAAGTTACTAAAAAAGTTGGTGCAGAATTAGAGAAAATTTCAAATGGATTTAAAGTTAAAGGTGATATGAGAGCCTTAACTGCTGTAGTTGATTATGTATTTGATAAGTCAATCAAAAAAGGAGTTATGAAAGGTGGTGGAATGTCACAGATTAATTTAGTAAGTGAAGCTGGAATGGGTGTATTAACTTCAGACCAATCAGATATTTTACAAGGTATAGTATTAAAATATAAAAATAAAAATACAAGAGCCATTTTAAATATTGCATTAAAGAGTGGATATTTCAAAAAAGTTGATAAAAAAGAATTATTAGGATATATTGATGGGGCAAGACAATTTGTTAGATATATGAAAAGTCATCCATCGGTGGAATCTGTAAATGAAACTCTTGGTAAAAGATGTACGGTAAAAGAAGTAGCAAAGTGGTTGAAAACACTTGAAGAATTTAGATATAGAAAAGTTAGAGGTGTAGATGCTAGAAGAGTTGCTTCATTTGTGAATAATGGAATGAACGAAGAAGAATTACCAATAAGTTTACAAAAGAAGTGGGAACATAAAAAATATGGTAGAGAAAAACATTTAGCAGGAAAATTTATTGAGACTTTTCTTAAACAAGAATCCGTAAATGAAATCTTTCCTAAAGGTGCTGGTAAAAAAATAAGTAAAGCTATGCAAAAAGGAATAGAACCACAAGGTAATATTAAAAAAGTTCTTGATGTGGCAAAAAACAAACAATCTAAAAAGATTGGTGGTACTCTTGTAGATTTAACAACTGCAAATTTAATGACTCAAGTGTGGGATAAGGTAAATGATAGAAGTAAAGAAAAAATGAATAAGATGAATTCAAAACAACTTATTAATTTAATTCTAAAACTCTGGAATAGAGTTGGAACACCAAGAGTATGATTAAGTTAAAAAAATTATTAAAAGAATGGAATGATACTTCTTTCAAAGATTTACCAAAACGGTGGTCTAAACCTGTTGATATTTTTAGAGAAGAAACTTTAGACGGTCTTACTGAGTTAGAAAGATTAGAAGAAAGTTCTCCAGTTAAAATAGGAAGTGCTCTTCCTGGTACTGGAGGTAGAAGAAAAGAGATAGAAATTGTGATAGATAAAAGGTTTGGTAAGTGGCAAATCGTTTATTTCAATATGGTAAGAAAGTATGTTAGTGGAGTTGGATATTCACCTGACAGACTGATGAATTATGATGATATATTTAAACTTTCTTCTTCAGAAAAAAATACCATAAAAAAAATTATAAAGAATCCTGAAGATATAGCTTATATGGATGATGAGAATGTAAAACCATCAGATGTAATAAGGGCGATAAGATGATTAAGTTAAAAGAATTAATAAAAGAAGAAACAAAACACGCATGTGAATGTGGTGGTGATTGTTGTAAAACAGCAGTTAATGAATCTTTCGATTTACCAAAAGGTATAGAGCAGGGTAAAGTTTTTACTGGTCAGGGAAAAGCTTTTGTGAAAGTAGAAGATTTAAATGAAGAGGTAGTACCCGTATCAAAATCAGATATAAAAAAGATGGAGAGAACTTCGGAGAAACTAATCAAAGATTTAGAAATGTTTTTAAAAATATGGAAGAAAAAACATAAGGTTTCTGTAAGAGATTCCGTTTTATATGATACATCTAAAGAGTGGGAAGGTATCATAAGAAATTTATCAATGAAATTTGGTGGGTGGTTTGGATTCGTATATGATAGTGATTATATAAAATAAGGTGATAAGTTAAATGAATTATACAAAAAATATGTGGAATACTTGGAAAGACTTCAGATTAGATGAAGAATCTGATGATCTAACTAAATTATTTGAAGAATTTCAGAAAGTTGGAATAGATGAGTTTTCTGCTTATGGTACAACATTTTCAAATCCAGAAGCACAAAAACTTGTAGAAAAAGATATACAAGAAATGGGTAAAATTTTTAATAAATCTTCACAAAGAGCAATTGCAATGATGTTAAGTGGAGTAAAAAATGGTAAGTATGATGCTATGGACTTGATTCGTGGTATTAAACAAGGAAAAGTTCGTGATACAAGTAAAGGTGTTAGAGAGATGTTACAAGTATTATGGAATAAAGTAGAAAACAGATTTCGTAAGTATTTAAGAGGTAAAAAACGCCGATAATGATATTTATTACCGAATTAGGAGAACAAAAATGGCAAAATTAAAAGATTTAATAAAAGAAAACTTTTCTATAGTTGGTGGAGTAGTTAGTACACCTGCAATTGGAAGAGGAACGAATACTGGTTTGACTGATATCGTAGAAGATATTTATGGACAATCCGAAAAGGTTTCTGCAAGAGATATTAAAGAAGCAATAGGTAATTTTACTCGTTTGGGTAAATTATTACATAGAGAAGAAAACTTGAAAGAAATTGCAAGTAATCTTTCTGAAATTGCTACCAAAGCAAAATCTTATACTTTAGGTGAAACTGAAGATTGGTTTGATAAAGTTACTGTAAATCGTAATATGAAAGAACTTACCACATTATCAAAATCTTTTGGTAAATTTGCACAAGAAGCACAAGGACTACAAGAAAGAATGAGTGCTTTATATGAAGATATGGGACATATTGTTGGTCGTTACTATGAAATAAGTGGAGTTGATGATGAAGAACATGAACCAGGACACGAAGAAGGTGGTTCAATAGAAGAAGGTGATTATGAAGAATTCTTTCAAAAAGCTATGGATAAATTCGGTATAAGTTCTCCAGACGAATTAGATGATGAAAAGAAAAAAGAATTCTTTAATTATGTAGATGCCAACTTCAAAGGAAAATCTGAAGGTATTACTGTAAATGAAGGAATGTGGGCAGTTAAGTTTGAACTAACCGATGAATCAGATGGTACGGTAGTATTAGATGCTGGTTCAAAAGGAGCAGCAATAACAATGGTTGCTAAAAAACTAAAAAAAGGTAGAAACGGAATCAAGAGTGCTGTAAGAGTAATGCCTAATATAGGCAGGAAAGTGACTGAACTATAATGATTAAATTAAAAAATATAATATCACCAGAAAAATCTAAATCTAAACCAAAAATAAAAGAAGCTATTCATAGAGATGATAATACTGCGTATTTTTCTGACCGTTATATAAATTTACAATTTCCAAGACTCGGACATACGTGGACAGTTAAAACTTTTGATAAAGAGTGGGTATATGCATCTGATAATCCAGATGATGATAGCGTATTAGAAGGTATTGAAAAGACTATGAAAAAATGTAATGACGATATGAATAAAATAGCCAATAAAGCCGAAAGAGAAATTAAATCTGTATTAAAATCGGCTGAAAGAGATTTAACATCTCAAGAAAAAACTTGGAAAAGAAAAAATAGATAATTTAAAGAGGTTATAAGTGATAGAAGTAAAAGTAAAGAGAAATGAATCTATTGAAAGAGCACTTTCGAGATTTAAGAAAAAAGTAAAAGAAGATGGGTTTTTGTTCACATTGAAAGAACGACAATATTATACAAAACCATCACAAGAACGAAGAGAAAAGAAGAATAGAGCTAAAAGACGTAATTATTATCAACGATTACGTGATGAAAAAAGTTTCTAAGAAACACCGTTTTTTTAATATAAGTATATATTTATATAAAACGAAATACACTATTGTATAATCCTATACATCATATAGTGTACCCGATTATTAATTAATCTTATTATAGTTCCCAATAACTATACTGTAATCCAAACGGAGAAAATATAATGGATGACTTATTGAAAGAAGCCATCGCTGATGCTAAAGCAGTTCGTGAAACAGCTCTCGCTAATGCTAAAATGGCCCTTGAAGAAGCATTTACTCCACGACTAAAATCAATGTTGGCAAAAAAGATTCAACACGAAATCGAAGATGAAGATGGTGATGCAGGTGAAGAAGAAGTAACCGAAGATGCACCATTAGAAGATGAAGGTGAAGTTGAAGATCCAGCAAACTCTGAAGCAGGTGGCCCTGTATCTGAAGAAGATGAAATATCTGATGAAGATGATGAAGTAGAGCCAGTTGCTCCAGTAGAACCCGAAGAAGAAGAACCAGTAGCTGAAGAAGAAGAAGTATCTGATGAAGATGAAGATGAACCAGTAGCTGAAGAAGAAGAAATTTCTGATGAAGATGATGAAACAGTAGACGAATTAGATTTAGAAGCTATTCTACGTGAACTTGAAGAAGAAGATGACGAAGAAGAAGTTTCTGAAGAATATGAAGATGAAGATACTGAAGATGGTCACGAAGAAGTTTCTGAAAACGATGTAAGTTCTGATATCGGTGATGCTGATAACAAAGTTAACGATGATGCAAATGATTCTTCTGAAACAGGTGCTCAGGGTCCTGAAGGTGAAGGAAGTGATTCCGAATCTGGTAAGGAAAATGACGATGATACTGTTGCAGAATCTGAAGCTGGTACATCTATTGAAGATGACGAGCCACAGAAAGAAGCTGAAGTTGATACTGAAGATATTGACCTTGAAGAAGTGTTGAAAGCACTTTCAGAGGAAGATGAAGAAGAAGATAGTGTGGAAGAAGTTGCTAAACTTAAAAAAGAAGTTAAAGAACATAGAGATGTTGTAAAATATCTTCGTTCTAAACTTAATGAAGTTAATTTATTGAACGCTAAACTATTATTCACTAACAAATTGTTTCGTGCGTATGGTTTAAGTAACGAACAGAAAATGAAAGTTGTTGAAACATTTGATAGAGCTAAGAATCTTAGAGAAATCAAACTTGTTTTCTCAACACTTGCAGAATCTTTTGGTCAGACAAAATCTAAACCAATTAAAGAATCTAAAGGTTCAAGTTCTAAAGCCGTTGCTTCAACTAAACCTGTAAAAGAAGTAATTTCTGAAGGTGCTGATGTTAAAGCAAGGTTCAAGAAATTAGCAAACATAATTTAAACCTTTCTTATTGGGAGAAAAAAATGAGTAAAAATACAACTACAATTGAAAAGTTGATGGATGGATATAATCCTCAACGTCAATTGCTAGAACAAACCCGTAAGTTAGTCAAGAAGTGGGAGCCAACAGGTCTTTTAGAAGGCATGGGTCACGATCATCAAGTTAACGGAATGGCAGTTCTCTTAGAGAACCAAGCACGTCAACTTATTGATGAATCTTCAAGAACAGGCACATCTGCAAGTTCTGAAGAGTGGTCAGGTGTAGCTCTTCCATTGGTTCGTAGAATCTTTGGTGAGTTAGCAGCACAGGAATTCGTTTCTGTACAGCCTATGAACCTACCTTCTGGTCTGATCTTCTATCTTGACTTTAAATACGGTACAGCCCAAACAGGCAACCATACTGAGAACACAGACGTTCACGGTAACACATCAGGTTCAAACACCGATGCAAGTGGTGGTCTTTATGGTGCTGGTAAATTTGGATACTCTGTAAATGACAACGAATCAGATGCACTAACTATTGGTGCAGCAGTTGCTGACAATGCGTTCACAACTGCATCAGTTGCATGGGCAGACGTTGACTGGGAACCAGATTTGTCAAGTTCAGTATCTACTGGACATATGGCAGATAATGGTCTTGTCAAAATTACTGTTGATGGTACTAATGACCTACCAACACACGATCCTGATGGTGTAAGAGCTTTCTCTATTAGTGGTTCTGGTATAGATGCATTCTATCCTGCATACACTACAAGAGATGCTTCAAGTACAGATGTATCTTTCATCTGCTTGAAATCACAAGCTGCAGTACCTACTGGTGTTAAAGTAAAATACCACAAAGTAGCTACTACAGACTATAACCGTACAGACTTTGAGGCTACAACGACTCAAGTTGATGCGAATCCTGAAACAGATATCGACATTCCTGAATTAGATATCGCGTTGAAGAGTATTCCTATCATCGCTAAGACTCGTAAGTTGAAAGCTGTGTGGACACCTGAATTAGCTCAAGACTTGAACGCTTACCATAGTGTAGACGCTGAAGCTGAGTTAACCGCTCTATTGAGTGAATATATCTCAATGGAAATTGACCTTGAAATTCTTGATATGTTGTTTGCTAACGCATCAGCTAAGAAAGAAAATTGGTCAGCACGTGTTGGATTTGAATATGATTCTCTAACTACATTGTTTTCACAATCAAGTGGTGAATCAAACGCATACACCAAAGGTGCATGGTTCCAGACTCTTGGAAACAAGATACAAGCAGTATCTAACGCAATCCATCAGAAAACTCTACGTGGTGGTGCTAACTTCTTGGTGGTTTCACCAGAAACAGCAACAATCATAGAGAGTATTCCTGGATACGCTGCTGATACAGCCGGTGAAGGTACTGAGAAGTCCTTTGCAATGGGTGTACAAAAAGTTGGACAGTTAAATAACAGATATACGGTTTACAAAAACCCATATATGTTAGAGAATAAAATCCTTGTCGGTTTCAGAGGAACTAACTTCCTTGAAACAGGTGCGGTTTATGCTCCTTACGTTCCATTGATTATGACACCTCTCGTATACGATCCTAAGAACTTTACACCACGTAAAGGTGTAATGACAAGATACGCGAAGAAGATGGTTCGTCCTGAATTCTACGGTACTGTGGTCGTAGCAGACGTGAACTATGTCTAAACGACATTAGATCATAATAGAGGTGATTAATCATCTCAAATTTAAAAGGGGAGTCATTTTTTGATTCCCCTTTTTTGTTGCTTTGATATTTATATTTAGATATATCTAATTAATTTTCTAATATTAGGAGAAAAAAATGGCAAACTTAAAAGTAACAATTAGAGAAGAATTGACTTTAAATGGCTATGATCAGGGTGCTAAAAACACATTATCAATTTCAGATATAGATGAAGTGTTTAAAAGAATAGTTACGTGTCCTGCTAATAATGAAACTACTATAGCAAGATTTAGAAGTTCTGTTGGAAATGCAAGTGGTACTGCTACTTTTGATTCAGCATTAGATGTTCAAGATGTAAAATATGTTAGAGTTACTAATTTAGATGGTTCTAATAGTTTAACTTTAAGTTTACAAGTAGAAGTTGGTGAAGATGATTCAGGAGCCGATACTTCAGCTAGTGTTTTAGTAGAAGCTGGTAAAAGTTTTGTTATGGGTTCTCCACATGATGGTATAAGTTTATCTGATGCTAATGCCAATTTAGTTACAGACCTTGTAGATTTAGATAGTTTAGTGGTTCAACCTGGTAGTAATTCAGTAGATGTTGAAGTATATGTTGCTTCAGCATAAAAAAATATAGTTTAGGAGAAAAAAATGGCAGTTGTATTATGGCAAGGTAGTTCCAGTTTTACTTCAGGTGATACGCCTTGGGGATTGTATGATGAAGATATTACGTTTTCATCAGATGTAGATAAATTTGCAGGTTGGTCAGCCAAAAGACTTGGTTTTCCAATAACTGCTATAGAATTAACTTCTGGGTCATTTTACGCTTGTTTTGAAGAAGCAGTAACAGAATACTCTGCACAAGTCAATCAATTCAATATAAAAGACAATTTATTGAGTTTAAAAGGGCAAGCAACTGGATCTTCCAATAGTTTGACTCATAAAAGAGTATCTCACACTATGGGTGAACAGATATTCTTATCAGAAACCTATGGAAGTGAAGCTCAAGTCGGTGGACAAGTTGAAACTTATAAAAATAAAATTACTTTAAATAGTGGTTCACAAGAATATGATTTAAATACATTGATTGCAGACAAAAGTGGTAGTGGAGCAGGTTCGGGTGGAGCAATTGAAGTAAAACGAGTTTATTATGAAGGTGATCCAGCAATTTCAAGATATTTTGACCCATATGCTGGTACAGGACAACAAACGAACAATATGTTAGATGCATTTGGATTCGGTGGTTCATCACCAGCAATTACTTTTTTATTACAACCACTATATGCTGATATACTTAGAGTACAGGCAATTGAATTCAATGACCAAGTAAGAAAATCAGCTTATTCATTTGAGTTAGTAAATAATAAATTAAGAATATTTCCAAAATGGAACAGTACAACAACAGGTTCATTATGGATTGATTGGGTAAGAACTTCTGAAAGAGATAAAGTGTTAAGAACTCGTTATAGTGGTTCAACTGATACTATATCGGATATTTCAAATGCACCATATGATAATATGCAATATCAGTATATTAATGATGTTGGTAAACAATGGATTAGAAAATATGGATTAGCTTTATCAAAGGAATTATTAGGTATGGTTCGTAGTAAATATGGAACTATTCCTATTCCTAATTCGGATGTTTCATTAGATGGAGATACATTGAGAGCAGAGGCAACTGCAGAAAAAGAACAATTGATAGAACAGTTGAGAGAAATGTTAGACCAAACAAGTCAGAGGGCATTATTAGAGGCCGATAGAGATTCATCAGAACATTTACAGGAAAAATTGAAAAAAATCCCATACCCAATTTACATAGGATAAAAAAATGGCAAGTAGATTTTGGCCAACAAGAGACGCCGATTTAGCAAAACATCTAAATGACGAACTTGTAGGTAATTTAACTAAAGATGATTGTAGTATTATCGGACAAGAAGTTATTCTATATCGTATTGCTCCGTATGATACTAAAACCAATATGTATGGTGAGGCAGGTGAAACTGGTAAAGTATACAAGGCAGGAGTTAAGTTATTTTGTATTGTAGATGCAGGTGATTTTGATTGGAATACAGATGAGTTCGGGCCAGATACAAGACAAGATGTTAGTTTTCATTTCCAACGAGATATGTTAATTGATGTAAATTTTAGACCAGATCTTGGTGATGTTGTGAGTTGGAATAGTGGTTATTTTGAAATCAATGGAACTAATGAGAACCAATTAATTGGTGGACAAACTGATAAGAATTGGACTATTAGTTGTACAGCACACTTATCAAGAATTAATACACTTAATATTGAGAGAACGAGGGCATTTTAATGGCAAGAACTAAACCATTATCACGTAGAGCAAGACGAGATTTAAATTCGATAGCATTACGAGAAGATTTTAATAGAGCTAAAGAACTTCGAAGAGATAAAGACGACCAAAAGAATATTTCGGTTTCTATTATGGACATGGATAGTGCCATTATGTACTATTTTAATGAAGTTATACAACCAAATGTAAAAGAAAATAAAGAAACAGTTAAAGTACCTGTTATGTATGCTTCACCAGAACGGTGGGTTAGTATACAGAAACAGGGGTTTATGAGAGATAAGAGACAACAACTTATCGTTCCTGCAATTGTATTCAAGAGAACAAGTATTGAAAGAAATGAAAATATTCCAGTTGATAAATTAGATGCAAATAATCCTAATAATTTTATGACATTTCAACAGAAATATTCTCAATCAAATCGTTATGACCAATTTTCAAGGGTAACTGGTGTATCACCCAACAAAGAATATTTTAATGTGGTTGTTCCAGATTATGTTAATTTAAATTATGAGTTTACAATTTGGACAAGTTATATAGACCAAATGAATAAATTAGTTGAGAAAATAAATTATACAGATGGTGCTTATTGGGGTGAACCTGGTAAAATGAGATTTAGAACTCGAATAGAAAGTTTTACAGACGCGAGTGAAATGGATGCACAAGAGAGATTGATAAAAACTACATTTGCAGTTCAAATGATGGGATATATTATACCTGAAGAATTCAACAATATGATAACTACACAAAGACAACTTACACCGAAAAAACTTGTCTTTAATATGGATGTGGAAAAAGATAGAGCAGATTTGGTTGATGATACAAAGGCAGGACAATCAGTTACTATACAACAACCAAAAGATATTTTTTCTATTTCAGTAGCCTATCCATTTACTTTGAATGCAGGAACTGGTGTTACATTAAGTAATGATGGTGTTGGTTTTGACGGAAGTTCTGCAGTAACTCAAACCGTATCTATTGGACAAGATGTAGCAACTACTGCAGATGTTACATTTGCTGAAGTTAGTGCAAGTTCTGTTGTTTTTGGTAATCCAACTACATACACATATCAAGGAATAAGTGGTAGTATTTCTATAACGGGTTCACTAACAACGAGTGGTGATTTGACTGTAAATGGTAATACAACTGTTTTAGGAACGTTAACAGCAAAAGAATATCATACACAATTTGTATCTGCATCTATTATATTCCAAAGTGGTAGTACAAAGATGGGTGATACTATTGATGATACACATCAATATACTGGAAGTTTAAGTACAAGTGGTTCTTGGGTATTAAATGGATACACAGTAGATGAAATTTCAAATGATACTACTTTAGCAGACCAAAGTTCAACTGCATTAGTTACAGAATATGCAATTGCTAATTATGCAGATAGTTTAACTACCGACCAAGCTTATTTGAGAAAACAATATTATAAATCTACATCTGGAATATTGAGTACATCAACAGCAAGTTTTACAGCCCTTACAGCATCTGCACCTACTGGTCAAACCGCCACATCTGAACATGATTTTATATTCTTTATCAATGGACAATATATGGAACACGATGCATTAACAATACAACAAAGTGGTTCTCAGTTTTTATTACAAGTTGATAACGATTCTATTGGATATGCATTAGAAAGTGATGATGAAATTATAGGTATCGGTAAATTTAATTCTTAGGGACAACTAATGGCATTATTTAAATTCAGAAATCCATTCAAAGTTTCGGAATCAACTGGAGTTTCAGTATCTAATCTTGATGATTTGGCTGGTGCTCAACAACAATCCACTACTATAAGTATAGGTCAAGATGTAGCAGTAACTTCTGATGTTACTTTTAATGATGTTTCACCTACAAAAATAATAATTGGTGGAAGTACACAAAATATAGTTTTATCCTATGGATCTATTTCAGGATCAATAACTCAAACTTATGGCGACAGTTTTGTAGTAGCAGAAAATTTGACTGCTCAAAGTGATATGACGGTTGTGGGTAATATTACTGCACAAAAAATTGAATCCAGTTTAACAGCATCAAATACAATATATGAAAGTGGTTCTACAGAGGTAGGAGATACTTCTACCGATTCTCATGAAGTAACTGGTAGTATACTAATAAGTGGTTCGTTTGGATTGAATAATTATAATGTGAGTGAATTTTCATCTGATATAAGTGCATCTGATCAGAGTACATCTGCAATAATTACTGAGGAAGTGGCATATAATCAATTTACTTCAGTTACCAATGAAAACACATATATAAGAAAAAGATATGTACAATCTGGTAGTATACTTAGTGGAGCAACAGCAAGTTTTACAGCCCTTACAGCATCTGCAGTTGGTAGTCTATCGGCTACTACTAAACAAGATTTTACATTTTTTAATAATGGTATGGTAATAGAATATGATGCAATAGATGTCGAACAAAGTGGTTCAAAATTTTTAATGAAGGTAAATCCAAGTTCATTGGGATATGGATTGGATAGTACTGATGAGATAGTGGCGTGGGGAAAATTTGACAATCAGTATTATCTTGATTTTGATGGTAGTGATGATGAACTCCAAACCACACTTTCAGGTAGTAGTGCTACACCATTACCCGTAACTTATTCATGGTGGATGAAATCAACTGAAACTGGTAGAAATTATTCTGTATTTGGTTATGGTGGTAGTAAAAAGGCTTTCACTACAAATTATAGTAGTGGTAGACCTTTAATGTGGTATGCAAATAATTGGTATGTATATTGGGATGATACTTCTGCACAAGATGACGGTGAATGGCATCATTGGATGTTATATAATCAACCACAGGTCTTATCAGATTCTAAATTATATGTAGATGGGGTATTGATAGATATAAATTTAGTAAGAGAAACTGGAACTTTAGCTTCGATGTCTCAACCACTAACCATTGGTGCATATAAAAATAATTCAACTAATGCTGGTCATCATTTCGAAGGTGGTATTAGAGAGTTTGCAGTATTCGGAGGAGATAAAACAAGTAAAGCTACCACTTATTATAATGGTGGTGTAGCTTATGATTTAACTAATGAAAGTAACTTACAAGGTTACTGGAAAATGAATGATGTCTCAGGTACTAAAGTACGTGATTGGAGTGGTGAAGGAAATCACGGTACAGTTAATGGGGCTACTTGGAATGTATATCTATAATATAAATTTATTTACTTACTTCCACTTTTCTTTTACCATTGTTTGATATTTATTAGTATGAGAAAAAGAAATTGGCCCAATAGAAAAAACCGTCCTTGTCCTGATTGTAATAGAATGTTAACCTATACAAGAAAGGATACATTCGATAGGGCAGTAGGTAATAATTCAGTATGTAAGTCTTGTGCACAAATGGATAGAAAACTTACATTGGAAACTATTGAGAAGATGAAACAACCCAAGACCATTGAACATAAGAAGAAAATTTCACGTAGTATAGAACAATGGTGGGAAGAACGTAAACAACAAGAGATAAACTATGGCTTTAATAGACAGCAAACAACTAAGTAAAGACCTATCGGGTTCATTTGCAATAAATACAGGTTCATTCCATGTATCTGGCAGTGACAGTCCTTCAAGTGGTAATTATGTATTAACTACAAGTGGTAGTATTAATACTACTGGGGATGGTAGAGTTTATGAAAAGGGTACAAGTGTTGTGGATACAGCTACAGCATTGTCCATAGTTTTTGGAGGATAATAATGGCACAAACCTTTAAAAGTGCAGCAACAGGTTCGAGTACAACAATAACACCCGTATATACTTGTCCAGCAAGTACAACGGGAGTAGTTCACGCAATTTATATCAGTAATGTAGATGGAACAAATGATGTAACATTTAATTTATCAGTTAGTGGAAGTGCAAACTTTCAAGATAGACGGTATTTAATGAAAACCATTGATGTACCAGCCGATTCGACAGTTGTATTGGAGAAACCAATCAATTTGGGAGCGGGGGATAAATTAGAAACACAAGCATCCGCGGATGATGATGTAGATGTATTTGCAAGTATATTAGAGATAACATAAGGGAATTTTAATGGGCGATTCTCTACAAAGACTTGGATTAAATCAACTCAATCACAAACTTAAAGTTAAAAAGGGTGGGATTGAAGTTACCAGTGGGAACATTAGTGGTTCTTCCACTTCAACTGGTTCTTTTGGTAAGTTAGAGGTTGCTGGCAATACAACTCTTACAGGTGATATTACTATAGGTGGTAATATGACTCTTGGAGATGCAGATACAGATTCTATCAATATATCTGCAGACTTAACCTCTAATCTTATACCAAATGCAGATAGTACGTATGATATTGGTACTACAAGTAAGAATTGGAAATATGGTTATATAGAAGAATTTTCTGCAACTAATATTACTTCAAGTAATAATATAAGTGCAAGTGGAACAGTAACAGCAGCAGCGATAGAAATTGTAGATAGTTTAAATGTAAGTGGTCATATAACAGCTAGTGGTGATGTTAGTGCTAGTGGAAATATTTATGGAACTGGTAATTTAGATATTGATGGAACTTCAAATCTTGCTAGTGATTTATATGTTGGTGGTAATATTACTGGTTCAAATGATATAAGTGCAAGTGGTAAGATAACATCTACAAGATTCCAACTAGATGGAACATCTCATTATATAGATAAAGCTTATGATGATTCATTGTTCCTTGTATCACCAGCAGATGTTTCAGTTGCAGTTGCAACTGGTGGAAGGTTAACAGTAGATGGTAATTTTCAAGCACAAGGACATATAACTGCTAGTGGAAATATAAGTTCAAGTGGAACTATTACCATTCCACAAATCATCAATTTCGAAGGAAGTACGCAAGGATTAGGAGGTGTTCGATATTCACTTAATAATCTTAGTCAAACACAAAATGGAGCAACTGGTCGTAATCTTGGTTTTCATATTGCAACAGGTTCACATTCAACTAATGCAGTTGTAAATATATCTGGTAGTGGTGGAAATGCTTTTGTTGGAATTGGAACAGCATATACAGACGCAATGTACCATGCTCTAACTGTAAAAGGTAACATAAGTGCAAGTGGTGATGTAGATATTGATGGAAATATAACATCAAGTGGAACTATTACTGGTTCTGCACTTTACGGTACAACTATTGGACAGAATAGAACTGATGGTGTTAAAACTATAACTATTGAAGCAAATTCAATTATAAACCAAGATTTATCAACGGATGCTGATGCTACTTTAGGAACATTAGGAGTTGGTAATGTAACATCCACAGGAATAGTAAAGGCGGCAGGTGTATTAAGTGGTAGTTCAGATGCATTCTTCGGACAATACGGAGTTTCATATGTAAGTGCATCAAATGGTAGTTTACAAGCTACAAATTATATAAGTGGTTCTGAAGTAAAGGCTCCAACAGGAACTTTTGGAACTGCAACTATCTCGGCTGGAACAATTACAGGTATTACAGATTTAACTGTAGCAGATGGTGGAACAGGAGCAAGTTCATTAACTGATGGTGGTATATTATTGGGTAGTGGTACTGATGCAATTACAGCAATGAGTGTTCTCTCTGATGGTGAAATGATTGTTGGTGATGGAAGTACAGACCCCGTTGCAGAAAGTGGAGCAACTCTTAGAACTTCAATTGGTGTTGGAACAGGTGATAATGTTACCTTTACTAATATAACAGGGGCTCAAATTAGTGGTAGTGGAGATGCATTCTTTGGTCAGTATGGAGTAAATTATGTAAGTGCTTCAGTAGGTAATATACAAGCAACAGGCTATGTAAGTGGTTCAGATATTAAAGGTGTAAGTGGAGATTTAGGTTCACTAAGTGTTGGTAATGTTACTTCAACTGGAACTATTACTGGTTCTGCAGTTTACGGTACATCACTTGGTCAAAATAGAACTGATGGTGTTAAAACTATAACAATAGAAGCAAATTCAGTAATAAATCAAGACCTTACTACAGATGCCAATCCAACTTTTGCAGGAGTAAATTTGAATGGTGATTCAAATATTACTGGTAGTCTTACTGTAACAGGAGATTTAACTGCACAACAATATATTGTAAGTTCAAGTGTAACTTATATGACACAAAGTTTTGCAAGTGGTTCTAATATTTTTGGAGATGATGTACAAGATACACATCAGTTTACGGGTAGTGTTAATGTTTCAGGTTCAATAACTGCAACAAGTCCAGAAACAGGTTCAACCACTATAATTGCAACTAATATGCAAAATGGATATCCAACATCTAATTTTTGGGGTGAAAATTTAGATGGAAGTTACTTTAATAATTTTGATAATACTACTCATGTGAGTGAAATTCTAAGATTTATGTCAGGAGTGTTAAGTGCATCATTGGATGTAGCAGATGCATCACCAAACGAAAAGACTTGGGCTTCAGTTACCACAAATGAAACTAACAAAGGTGGTACAGATAGTTGTGATGGATATTTACCACAAAGTTATAATGATTCAAATGCTACTTTAAAATATTTAGTTACTAAGAATTGGGTAGGAACGGGTACAACAATATTTAGTGGAATTTCAGTATATCACGATAATGGCCCAACTTATAAAATAGATTTTGATTCTGCAGTAAATAATGCTAATTTAGTAACTGTTAGTTCATCTGCAGATTCACAATTATTTGGTTTGGGTGGATTATCAAGTGGAACAGCAACTCAATTTGATGTTAGAGTTGTAGCAACACAATCATTTAGTGATACAGGAAGTGTATCAGCACCTACAACTGCATCAGCTACATATTTTACCCAATCACAATTTGATGTATCAATGACATCATTTGGAACTTCAAATGGAGTAGAGTTGGCAAAAATTAATACAACACAACCAGCAGTTATACCTGCAGCATATCAAGATGGTAAGTTTGCAGATTTAGGTGGTCTTACAATGAGTGGTTCATTGACAAGAAGATATAGTGGTTCATCCGCATCACAGGATCACAGTTTATTTAATGATTTTTCAAGTGTATCTGCAAGTGGATATTATAGATTTCATGATTTGGCAGTTGGAATTGCAACAGGGTCAGGAAATTTTAGATATTTGGACGGTACAACAAAAACACATTTTTGGGCACCAATAGATCAGATAGAAACTGATATTGGAAGTAATACACGAGGAATAACTAATGTAACACAAAGTTATTTAAGTGCAACAAGTAGAAGTTTAAGTGGAGCACCTTATTTGATAGGTGCTACATATCATTTGAGTGCATCAGTTCATGGATTATTTGACCCAATGTATGCAGCATCATCAACAATAGCGGATGATACTATAGGTTCAGTCGGTGTTGGTTCAGTAGCGGGTTCAGGTATAGATGATATGAGTACAAGTGGTGGAACAATACAAACTGCAAATGCTGTATTTAGTGATTCTGGTTCTTCCCCAACCGTTAGATCAACAAGTACAGTTCCATATAGAACTGATATCTATAAACACAATGCAACTTATACATTAAGTGGAACAACTGGAGAGAATGTAAGTCAAACTGGGGTAAGTGATTCTACATTTACAGTTGGTGTGAGAGGAAGAAATAGAGCATCATCACGTTCTACATTAGCAACCTACACATATTTTTATCATAGTGGAAGTACTTTTGGACAACCTGCAGATAGTGGTTCAATGGCAGTTTTTCAAAGAAGTCAAGGATATGATGGTGGATCATTGGCAGGAACAACCGAAACATTTACAGGTGAAGATTTTAGAATACAATTAGCAGATAATGTTCAAGAGTTTGATGGAACTGCTTGGACAACAACTTATGAATTAAATCAATTAGGTTCATATGATTTACAAGTAAAACCAGGATATTTAGTAGACCCAGGTGGAACATATAGATATTGGTATTATGAGGATTACAATGACCATGCAACATACAAATATTACATTAGAAGATTTCAAACTGATGGTGGTACAAAAACAAGTATGACTGTAAATCTAAATAATACAACATTAGTAAATTGGAATTCTACGAGTAATGGTATAGCATGTGCAATATTATTTGAGAGTTCAGGAAAAGGAAGTGGTAATAATAGTTCATTAGGAACTGCAAGAATATACGATCCTTCAGCAACCACAAGTAACTTGATTGAGGCAGATATATCAAATGATAATCACAAGAATCCATTCACTACTGCAATAAGTTTATATGGAAATACTGGTGGTAGTGTTGGAAGTAATACTTATACCATACCAATAAGAAATGCAGATGGAATGTATTTAGATGGTAATGATAACGAACTATATATAATCGTCAGATATAAAGGTGATCCAACACCATTAGATGACATAACATTAACTTTTAGTTAGAGATAAGAAATGGCACTTATAAATTCAGCTTCAAAATCAAGTAGATTACTCGCTTCGAGAAGGTATACTCACGATACCTTTACCGATGCCCAAGAATCATTTACAAATGTACTTGATTTACAGGCATCAGAGATTTATACTCAAGCAAAGTATATTCCTTCATCTGGATTACCATTTAGTTCAAGTGTAGATCATGGTTCTATACATCAGGCATCAGGTTCGAACTTGATGAAATATTGGTATAGACATAAGTTAACACCATCTAATGTAAATACTGAAACTTGGTTATTTTTAAATCCAACTGGAAGTGATGATGGAGTAGGTGCTCAGTTAATAAATGATAATCAACAAACTAATTTTATATCACCTAAATATTCTGTATCGTCATTAGCAAATGCAATTACTGAAGATACAACTCCTGGATATGGTGTGGTAGTTTATAAATCTTCAACATATACTCAAACTTCTCAAACAGGTTCATTGGATTCGGGTGATAAAATTTCTGGAAATGATTATATATTTGATTATAAAACGGGAGTATTACAATTTTTAAATTCATCTGTTGATCCAGCATCAAATGAAGTTGTATTTATGACGGCATATCAATATGTTGGTAAGACATTGGAAACAGGACTTGATATTGCTGGTGATATTACTGCATCTAATATGTTATTGAGTGGAAATTTAACACTTGGTGGTGGTTCTGGAGATACTATAGAAGTAAGTGCAGAATATAGTGGTAGTATTATACCAGATGTAGATAATGCATTTGATTTAGGTTCAAGTGGACAACAATGGAAAGATATTTATATAAATGGAACAGGTTATATTGATACATTTGATGCTGTAACTTCTACAGGAGTAGTTAGTGGTTCATCAGTTTATGGAACTACTTTAGGTCAGAATACCACAAGTGGTCTAAAAACTATAACGATAGAATCCAATTCTACCGTAAACCAAGACCTCACTACTGATGCGAATGTCCAATTCGCAGTTATAACTGGTTCTGCTGTAAGTTCAAGTGGAGATGTACATGGTGGAAGTGTAACTTCTACTGGTACTATTACTGGTTCTGCAGTCTATGGAACTACAATAGGACAGAATCGTACAGATGGTCTAAAAACTATAACTATAGAAGATACTTCGTATATTAATCAAGATTTAACAACCGACGCCAATGTAACATTTAATCACATAACAGCAAGTGGAAATATTAGTTCAAGTGGTACAATATATGCAGATAATTTCCAATCAACGGGTGGTTCAGTAGAAGGTATATCGTTTACAGATGATATAAATATTACAGGTAATATGACCGCAAGTGGTGATATTAGTGGTTCTGCTACATCAACTGGTTCGTTTGGTCATATAATTACTTCTGGTGAAATAAGTTCAAGTGGGCGAATTTTCGTAAACAATTCTTTTCCTCAACTAAAATTAACTGATGATGGATATACTGACCATGCGAAAATAGGTTTACTTGGAGATTCAATATATCTTCAAGGTTCAGATACATCAATTGGTCTTAGAATTAGAAGAAGTGATAACTTTGATATAGCTCGATTTGTTATGGGCCAAGAAAGGACTGAAATTTCGGGTTCAGGTGGATTATATGTTAAAACACACGTAACTTCAAGTGGAACTATAACAGGTTCAGCAATTCATGGTACTGAAATAGGTCAAACAAGAACCGATGGTGTAAAAACTATAACAATTGAGGCAAACTCAATTATAAACCAAGACTTATCTACAGATGCAGATGCTACTTTAGGTACTTTGGGTGTTGGTAATGTAACCTCAACGGGTACAGTTAGTGGTTCAGCAATTTATGGAACTACGATTGGACAAAATCGTACAGATGGTTTGAAAACCATTACAATTGAGGCTAACTCAACGGTAAACCAAGATTTAACGACTGATGCAAATCCCACATTTGCAGATTTGACTCTAACTGGAGATTTAACAGTACAAGGTGATACCACTACATTATCTACAACTAATTTGAAAGTTGGAGACCAATTTATATTCACAGCAACTGGTTCAGCAGCATCTAATGTAGATGGTGGATTGATTGTACAGAGTGGTTCAGCAGTGGATAGTGGTTCTGCTATATATCACGACACACAAGATGAAAGATGGGCAGTTGCTAAAGGAGTTGCATCAGATGGAACTGCTGTAACACCAACATCTTACGTAACCACAACAACTACAGCAAATCATAATCCAAATACGGATTCTGGATCATATGGTTCGGGTGAAATGTGGGTAAATACTACAGATGAAGAAATTTGGGTAAGAACAGGGTAAAGAAAAATGAAATTTTTGATATTTATTAAACAGAAAACTTATTGGCCTATCCTAAATGGGATAGGAAGTGGGCTCACAAAGAGTTACCAACCGTAGGAGATGAATTAAATGCCAAGTTGGAAAAAAGTCATAACATCTGGTAGTGAGGCAAGTCTGTCATCACTTTATACTTCAGGTAACATAACGGGAAGTAATTTAAATATTACTGGTACTATTAGTGGATCAACTATAAGTGGATCCTTTATTGGAGATGGTAGTAATCTTACAGGGGTCGCTGATGAAGCAGAAATTAGTGGATCTTGGAGAGGTGCACTTTCTGGAAGCTTAAATATAATAAGTGGTTCAGAAACATCAACAGGTTCATTTGGTAGGGTAGTAGCAACAACTGGTTCATATGGTAGGGTAGAAGCAACAAATTATAGTGGAGATGGTAGTACATTAGATAATGTGTTATCATTTGATGTAATAGAAAATGGTGTTGCAGTAACTTCTGATGGAAGTGCTACCTTAGATATAACAAATATTACTTTTGTAACTACTATCGCCGGTGAAGTGATAACTTATCAATAAAAATGAGATAAAAATATGATATACGAATATTTATTCAATATGAGGAAATTTAATGGCTAAACTACATAATGCGTTAACCAACGCAGAACTACATAATCCGAAAGGTATAACCTCTAATTCAACTGCCTCAATAATGGAGTTGAATCAAGCACAATCTGCAATTAGTTCAAGTGCAGATTTTGTACCTACAACCAATGAAACTTATGATTTAGGTAGTGCCACACAAGCTTGGAAAGAAATATTTGTTTCTACCTCATCTATTAATTTTGTAGATCCATCAGGTAATACAGTACAAACAATAAAAGCAACTACAGACGGAGTAACATTTTCAAGTGGTTCTGGAGCAGTTGCCAATGTTAGTGCTTCAATTATATCGGGTTCAGCACTACATATAGAAGGTGGTGCTAAGGTAACTGGTGATTTGACACTTGGTGGTCAAATAACTATGGGTGATGCAGATACTGATGATGTAGTTTTTGAAGCTGAAGTTTCGTCCTCATTAATCCCAAATGATAATAACGCATTTGATTTAGGTACTGCAGCTAAACAATGGAAAAATATTTATTCAGCTGGTACTATTAGTGGTTCAACGGTTACTGGTACAACACTCGGACAAAATAGAGCCGATGGTGTAAAAACAATTACAATAGAAGCAAACTCTACAGTCAATCAAGATTTAACAACTGATGCATCACCAACATTTGCAGGAACTACAAATGGTAATGTTCAAGTAGGTGTTACTGGTGATAATGAATTAGATACTTCAACTGGTAATTTAACAATAGATTCTCAAGGTGGAACGATAACAATAGATGATATTTTATCAGTTGCAGGAGCAGCAACCTTTGATAGTACAGTACTATCGACTGGAAACCTATCAACCGCAGGTATATTGAGTGGTAGTTCAAATGCGTTTTTTGGACAATATGGGGTTTCATATGTAAGTGCATCTGCTGGAAGTATTCAAGCAACTAATTATGTGAGTGGTTCTGAAATAAAATCACCTACAGGAACATTAGGTTCTCTTAGTGTTGGTAATGTAACATCTACAGGAACAGTTAGTGGTTCTGCAGTTTATGGAACTTTGATTGGTCAAAATAGAACTGATGGTTTGAAAACTATAACCATAGAAGAAAATTCCACTATAGACCAAGACGTTACACAGGATGCAAATGTAACATTTAATAATATAACATCTACTGGAACAGTAACGGGTTCAGCAGTTCATGGTACTGAAATAGGTCAAACAAGAGTTGATGGTGTAAAAACACTTACCATTGAAGCCAACTCAACTGTAAACCAAGATTTAACTTCTGATGCTAATGTAACATTCGGAACTATTGCAAGTGTAGGAAATATTAACTCAACTGGTAATATTTCTGGTTCAACTGTATATGGTACTACAATAGGTCAAACAAGAGTTGATGGTTTGAAAACTATAACCATTGAAGCAAATTCAATTATAAATCAAGATTTATCAACCGACGCTGATGCTACATTGGGTACGTTAGGTGTTGGTAATATTACTTCTACAGGAGTAGTAAAGACATCAGGAATAATTAGTGGTAGTGATGAAGCTTTCTTTGGACAGTATGGTGTGAATTATGTAAGTGCATCAAATGGTAGTTTACAAGCCACAAACTATTTAAGTGGTTCTCATGTTAGAGCAAGTGATATCCAAGTTGGTATGACAGCAGCTAATGAAATTGATACTGCACAGGGTAATTTGATTTTAGATTCCGCAGGTGGAACTGTACAAATTACTGATACATTAGATGTTGATGGAGATATCTCATTAGTAACACAAGCTACCGATATAGATTTAGTAGATAACAATAGTTCAGCACTTTCATTTGACGCTAGTGGTAAAGCTGGTATATTAGAAGTTGATACTACTGATGGTTCTGAAAAAGTAAAGATGAGTGGTGGAGTAGATGTAACTGGAACTCTATCAGGAGCCACAATAAGTGGTTCATCAATAGATGGTACAGCTATACGACATAATACAGCAACAGGTTTACATTCTCTTGTATTGAATGAAAATCTTACTGTTAGTGATGGTCAAAATGTGGTATTAGCAGCTGCAGGACAAGCAAATACATTTACAATGAATGAATCACTTACAGTTGGTGATGGAAATAGTGGAACGATAACTTATAGTGGAGCATCAAAAACATTAACAGTAGAAGATAGTGCTACCGTAGACCAAGATTTAACAAAAGATGCAAATGTACAGTTTAATAGTTTGGTTCTTGATGGTGATTTAACTGCACAGAGAATTATTGTAAGTTCATCTGTTTCTAATGTTACTCAAAGTTTTTCAAGTGGTTCAACAATATTTGGTGATACCATTGATGATACTCATCAAGTAACGGGTAGTTTACAAGTTTCAGGAGCAGCTGAAGTAAAAGGAAATCTTACCGTTGAAACAGATAGTACTTATAATATAGGTGCGAGTGGAACACAATTTGCAAATGTATTTACAGATAATTTAACCTTAGATGGTCAAGGTAGAGTAGATTTAGATGATGATTTAGATACATCAATTCGAGCATCAGCAGATGACGTTATAACGTTTGAAGCAGCTGGAGCAGACCAATTACATATCAAAGATGGAACTATTGAACCAGAAACAAATGATGATATAGCACTTGGTACTACTTCAAAAATGTTTAGTGATTTATTCTTAGGTAATGGTGGAGTAGTCAATTGGAATAATGGTAATATGACAGTAGAACACGCAGCAGGATTACTTAATGTTGCTGGTGGAAATTTTCAAGTAGGTGGAATACTTAGTGGTAGTTCAGATGCGTTCTTCGGACAATATGGTGTAAGTTATGTAAGTGCATCAAATGGTAGTTTACAAGCAACAAACTACATTAGTGGTTCGGATATTAAAGGTGTGAGTGGTGATTTAGGTTCACTTAGTGTTGGTAATGTAACATCAACAGGAACAATTTCTGGTTCAGCAGTTTATGGTACTACTATAGGACAAAATAGAACTGATGGATTGAAAACTATTACGATAGAAGCAAATTCTACAGTCAACCAAGATTTAACATCAGATGCTACTGTAACATTTGGTAGTGTAAAGTCCGCAGGTATAATAAGTGGTAGTACAGAAGCCTTCATTGGACAATATGGTGTAAGTTATGTAAGTGCATCTGCTGGAAGTATTCAAGCAACCAATTATGTAAGTGGTTCAGAAATAAAGGCACCTACAGGATCCTTTGGAACAGTTGATATTGATTCAGGAACAATCACAGGAATCACAGATTTAGCAGTAGCTGATGGTGGTACAGGAGCAAGTACATTAACTGATGGTGGTGTTCTACTTGGAAGTGGAACAGGAGCGATTACAGCTATGTCAGTTCTTACTGACGGACAGATGATTGTTGGTGATGGAAGTACAGATCCAGTAGCAGAAAGTGGAGCAACACTTAGAACTTCAATTGGAGTTGGAACGGGTGATTCACCACAATTTACAGACTTAACATTAACTGGTGGAGATATTACTCTAACTAACGCAGCAACTGATATAGATTTGAAAGACAATACTACTTCAGCTCTTACGTTTGACGCGGGAGTTGGTGGAACATCAGTATTATCTATTCACACTAATAATTCAGCCGAAGCGGTTGAGGTTCAAGGTGTATTGAAAACATCAGGTATATTAAGTGGTAGTTCAGACGCATACTTTGGACAGTATGGTGTGAATTATGTAAGTGCATCCGCAGGTAATATACAAGCCACAGGATATGTGAGTGGTTCTACTGGAAGATTTACTACACTTGATGCATCGGCAGTTACTGATGGATTAGCAGCAGTCATAGTGGCAGAAATTGATAATGATGAAATACCAATTGCCAAACTTGCATCAGATGCTGTAACAATAACAGCTGGTGATGGTTTAAAAACTGGTGGTAGTGTTACTCTTGGTAGTAGTGTTACTTTAGATGTGGATGTTAGTGATTTCGCAGGAGATGGTTTAAGAGATGAGGGTTCAGAAAATTTAGCAGTAGATGTTAGTGATTTTGCAGGAACTGGTTTAGAAGATGATGGTTCAGAAAATTTAAGATTGGCAACACAAGGAACTGGTATTAGTGGTGGTGGTGGAAGTACATTAAGTATAACACCAGCACAAACAGCTATTACTTCAATTTATGCTACAGATTTGATTATGGGAGAAGATTCTGAAACTGCTATTGATTTTGGTGACGCTAATAATATTGAATTTAAAACAAATAACGCCGTAGATTTTAAAATGGTAGCAGGTGGTACATTTCACGCTGAGGGTGACGTAATTGCTTATTCTTCAACTATATCTTCTGATGAAAAACTTAAAACTAACATTGAAGATACAAAATATGGTTTAGATGATGTGATGAAACTTCGTGGTGTAGACTTCAATTGGAAAGAAAAGTTTGAAGGTAAAAGAGATGTTGGATTTATTGCACAAGAAGTTCAAGAAGTTCTACCTGAATTGGTAAAAGAAGTTGATTCTATAAAAAAAGATGATGGAGATACATATTTAACTGTAGATTACGCAAAAGTCGTACCAGTATTGGTAGAGTCAATTAAGGAATTGAAAAAAGAAGTAGATTCACTAAAAGTTTTAACAGAAGTCGAGGAATTAAAAGACTAATTTGAACAATTAATATTATATTTATTATAGATATAAAAATGGAGTTATAAATATGCCAAAAACAAAAACAGTTCAATTTGAAGAGAGTGATGTTAAATTGATTGAAACTATGCAACAAGATTATGTAAAATTACAAAGTGCAATCGGTACAGTCTATTTAAGAAAACATCAAGTATCTCAACAACTTGAAGAATTAGAAAAACAATTATTAGAATTGGAAGTAAATTTCACTCAAATGAGAGAAAATGAACAAAAAATCTTACAATCCTTAGAAGATAAGTACGGAAAAGGTATGATTGACATTTCTACGGGTACGTTTACACCAAATTCTTAATTTTTTCAACAAAAAACCGTAAGTATATGTATTTTGGGAATTTACATTGATACTTATAAGAAGTAATAGAAGTTATATTAGAGTAATCTATATTAAAAATTTAACAGGAGAATAACACATGGCGGAAAGAATTGTAAGTCCAGGTGTATTTACAAGAGAAAAGGATGTTTCATTTCTACCACAAGGAATTGGTGAAATAGGTGCAGCAATTATTGGCCCAACTAAGAAAGGCCCAGCGTTTGTTCCAACTACAATCACAAGTTTCTCAGAATTTGAAAATACTTTTGGAGGGTATGATACACAATATTATGTACCATATACGGTAAGGGAATACCTTGATAATGGTGCACCATCAGTAACAATAGTAAGAGTTTTAGGAATAGGTGGATATCAATCAGATTCTATTTATTTGAGAATTTCTTCATCAGCCGGAGGTGGAGAATATGGAACAGCAGCAGTATTAAAACCTTCAAGAAAAAGTCCTACATTTTCAGCAAGTGGCCCATCAAGTGCATCTGTCGCAGCGATAGGTGATAATCACAGTTGGTCTGCATTTGCTTTAACTGTTGGAAGTAATACATATACTGCATCATTCGATACAGGTTCATCAAACTATATTACAAAAATATTTAGTGAAGATCCAATGACTACTGCAACAGATGTTTATGTTTATAAAAACTTTGAACATTTTCAAGTATCAAAAGGGTTTTCAAGTTCAAATGCATCAGCATCAGCAGCAAGTTCAAGTGGAGAAGATTTCACAACTGATTATAGTTATGGATACACACCTATGATTCTTAGTCAAGCAGTCAATGGTACAGAAAAGAATTTGTTTAGAGTGAGAACTCGTTCACATGGTACTGAAATTAATTCAAAATATAAAGTAGCTATTGCAGATTTGAAACGTGGTAGTGATGTGGCTGGTAGTGATTATGGTACATTCTCATTACGAGTATTGAAAAATAATCCAAAAGAAAATGATGATAATGAAATCATAGAAGAATTTACTAATTTGAATCTTGATGAAGATTCAAAAAACTATGTAGCACGTCAAGTCGGTGATAGACACGTGACTATAGATTCAAACGGTAAATTAACTTATCATGGTGATTGGCCAAATAAATCAACTCATATTTATCTTGCAGATTACGCAGATAATTTGAAAGGTATTGATTCAGATATATTACCTCATGGATTTGCAGCAGCATATATTCCAGTAGCAGATGCAACTTATTGTCCAAGTGCAAGTTTCAAAACTGCACAAACTAATAAACAAGGTGTATTTGATACAAGTGTTTATTATGGTTGGGATTTTGATAATGATACTAATAGAGAATATTTATCACCATTACCACAATCGTCAGCTTCTGGTAATAATGTAATTTTCAATTTGGAAGATATGTCAGGACACGCAGATGCCTCTACAATAGGTGCAGACACTTATTCAAATGCATCACAGGCAATTACACTTACATTATCAGCTCAAGCTCAAAGAAAATATTCAGTACCATTTCAAGGTGGATTTGATGGAGATAATCCAACTACATTGAAAGCAACTGGTAATGATATTGCAACTACTAATACACAAGGATTTGATATTTCAGATTCAAATGCAAGTGGTTCAGTAGCATACAAAAGAGCTATTAACGCAGTAAGTAATCCAGATGAGTTTGATATAAATTTATTGGTAACACCTGGTGTTATCCATGAATATCACTCTCAAGTAACTAATCATGCTATAACTAAGATGGAAGATAGAGCAGACGCTTTCTATGTTATGGATGGTTCAAGATGGGGTCGTTCAATAACAAATGCAGTAAGTGATGTTAAGGGATTAGATACGAATTACGCAGGTACTTATTATCCCTGGGTTAAAATACTCGATCCTGATTTAGAAAAACCTGTTTGGGTTCCGCCATCAGTAGTGATACCTGGTGTCATAGCTAATACAGATACCGTAGCTCACGAATGGTTCGCACCAGCTGGTCTGAATCGTGGTGGATTAGGAAGTGTAATTGAAGCAAAAACAAGACTAACACACAAAGAACGAGATGATTTGTATGAAGGTCGTGTTAATCCAATTGCATCATTCCCACAACAAGGTGTAGTGGTATTTGGACAGAAAACATTACAAGGGAAACCATCAGCACTTGATAGAATCAATGTACGAAGATTGTTAATCAGACTTCGTAAGTTTATTGCAAGTTCTTCAAAGTACTTGGTATTTGAACAAAACACAGCAGCAACAAGAAATCGTTTCTTGGGTATTGTGAATCCATTTTTGAATTCCGTACAAGCTAATAGTGGTTTAAGTGCATTCAAAGTAGTGATGGACGATAGTAATAACACACCTGATATTGTAGATAGAAATCAATTGGTTGGACAGATATTTATTCAACCTACAAGAACTGCAGAGTTCATTGTATTAGATTTTATCATACAACCTACAGGAGCAGCGTTCCCTGAATAAGTTTGACTTATAACAAATACTAACGTATAATGAAAAGCCCCAATTTCGGTTGGGGTTTTTCTTTTTAAAAAAAACTTCAATAAAACTTCAAAAAACAATATAATAGAGTATCACTTTTTTTTGATAAAGTGATATTTATATATGTAATAGTATTTGAACGGCATAACAGGAGAATGAAAATGGCCGAGATTCTGAATCAAGACGAAATCTTTTTTACCCCGTTTGAACCTAAAACTAAAAATAGGTTCATTATGTATATTGAAGATATACCTTCATATTTTGTAAAGACGGCTAATCGTCCACAAATAACTTTTGAAGAAGTTGAATTAAATCATATTAATGTAAAACGATGGATAAAAGGAAAAGGTGTATGGGAGCCATTGGAACTCACACTTTATGATCCAATTGTACCAAGTGGTGCACAAGCCGTTATGGAATGGGTAAGATTACACCATGAATCTGTAACTGGTCGTGATGGATATTCTGATTTCTATAAGAAAGAAATTAGATTTAATCTATTGGGTCCTGTCGGTGATAAAGTAGAGGAATGGGTATTGCATGGTGCATTTATTCAGACCGCTAATTTTAATGATTTAGATTTTGCAAATGGAACTGATGTTGCTGATATTAATCTAACACTACGTTACGATTACGCAGTATTGTCGTTCTAAAACTATAGGAGAAATATTATGAGTGAATGGATAGCAGCAAATTGGGAATATGTTTTAGTGGTTATTTACGCTTTAGAAAAAATCGTAAAAATGACCCCGACTAAATATGATGATATCATATTTGATATGATTCTTAAACCAATCAAGGACAAATTCTCACCAAGTAAATAAACTGTTCCAAAGGTTATAATATTAAATGGTTATGAACTCCAAATAAAACTCAAAGGAGATAAATATGGCTGAAAATCAATACGATTTTCCTACAGAGGTATTAGATTTGCCTTCTAAAGGATTACTATATCCAAAAGAAAATCCACTTTCAAGTGGTACAATAGAAATAAAATACATGACAGCAAAAGAGGAAGATATTTTGACTTCCCAAAATCTAATCAAACAAGGTATTGTTTTGGATAAGTTGTTTGAGGCAATTATTCCAGATAAAACGATTAAACTTGATGATTTACTAATTGGTGATAAAAATGCTATAATGTTAGGTGCTAGAATACTGGGATATGGTAAGGATTATACCGTACAGATTGACGATCCTGATTCAGGACTTGAAAAAGAACATACGGTTGATTTAACAACATTAGGGTTTCGTGAAATAGATTATTCTACTTTCGAAACTGGAGAAAATAAATTTTCATTTGAATTACCAAATTCTAAACGAGTAATTGAATTTAAACTAATTACACATAAAGATGAAAAAGAAATAGAGAAAACTGTTAAATCTTTAGAATCAATATCTAAAGTTACTGGAGTAGATCCAACATTAACTACTCGGTTTAAACATCAAATTATTTCAGTAGATGGGGATACTTCACAAAAAACAATAAATAATTTTGTTGATAATGAATTTCTTGCTTTAGATACTAAATCATTCAGAACTTATATAAAATCAATTACTCCAGATATTAATATGACTTCACCTTATGTTAGCGGAATAGGAGAGCCCCACATGGTTGATATACCAATAGGGGTTACGTTTTTTTGGCCTGACATCTAAGTATAAACAAGGTGTACATGATGAGATATTTTCATTGTGTCATTATAGTAATGGATTTAGTTTCAATGATGTTTATCATATGCCCGTTCATTGGAGAAGATATTATATGAGTAAACTTGTTGAGATTAAAGAAAAAGAAAGTTCTGAAATTGAAAAGGCTAGAACACCCAACAGGAGAAGATAATTAAAATCAACTTTTCTTATATTTATTATCAAGATAAATCAATCTATTTAATTGGAGATTATAAGTGACAAAAGTAAAATTAACTGAGGGAATTCTTGACAGATTTATGAAAAATGTCGAGAAACGAGTTCGAAAACTGAAGATGAAAAATGCTAAAAAAGTAGTGAATGATCCAAAGTTTAAAAGAGAGTTAGTTGACTTTATAAAATCTTTAGATTCGTTAGAGGACTCTTGGGATAGAATAGGTAAGAAAACCTGGTAAAAACCCTTATAATCCATTTCAATATAAAAATTCATTAAACTAAGGTAATCGATGGCTGATAGTAAAACTCAGGAACGAATAAATCAGTTAAAAAAAGATCAAATTTCATTAGAAGAAATTATCAATAAAAAAGGTGCGCACCGCAAACAAGATGCTAAGATTCAATTAGAAATTAATAAAGAAGAACTTGAAGTATTAAAAGAAAAGTCAAACACAGAAACTAAAGTTAATAGTGCTGCTAAAACAAGAAATAAGTTAATTAGTAAAGCTCTTAGTGGTTTAAGAGAAACAGTTCAATTGAACGACAGAGAAAAAGGTGCAAAGGAAACAATTGCAGCGGCAACTAAAATTGCAGCAGAAGGTGATGGTGATTCATTAGGTATATTAACACATATTGAAGAAAAAGAAAAAGAAATTCTCAATAGTATGACTGAAAAGGGACTTTTAAACTATGATGCTGAAGATGTTATGGATGATATTTTGAGTTTAAAGGAACAAGTTCTTGAATTAGATGGAGATGAAGCAGCAATTTTAGAGAAAAGATTGAAGCTTGTACAAGAAGAGCATGAGTTAACTGCCCATTCGGCAAATGCGGTACAGGTTAAAAATCAATTACTTGATACAGCTTTAGGTACAATGGGTATGAGTGTTTCAGCACTAAAGGGTATGTATAAACAGATGTTGAAATTTAATGCAGCAGCTAGAAAGAATGTCTGGCTGTTACTTGCTGGAACAATTATAGCTGCGGGTGCGGCACTTTTCAAAGCCGTAAACTTAACAAAAGATTTATCAAAAGAGATGGGTATTGGATTGAAGAATGCTGCAGGTATAGGCTATCATATAACTAAAGCAACTTTTAGTGGAGCAGGTGCTATGTTAAAGGGTCTGGGTAAAGATTTTGGAGTAGCAGCATCGGCTATACAGGGTGCCACAGGTGGAATTTCAGAGATAAATAAAAAAACTCTTGTAGCCGTAAGTACTCTGTCAGCATTGTCAGGAGCAACTGAAGAAAGTGTTGCTAAAGTAGCTAAGATGTATTCAGATATAAATAATATGTCTTTCAAGTCTGGAACTGAATTTACAAACTCACTTAGAGCATTAGCCAAAGCAAACTTAGTAGATGAGGGAATGCTTATAGCGGATATGGCAGATTCAACTGAAGATATGGCAATGTGGTCAAAAGAAGGTACTGCTAATTTTGAGATGGCTGCAATACAAGCAAGACAGATGGGTTTGTCTATTGCAACAACAACAAAAATGGCCAAAGGTTTATTAGATTTTGAAACTTCTATTGCTGCTCAGATGAAGGCTTCATTGATGACTGGTAAAAATTTGAATTATGATAAGGCTAGAATGTTGGCTCTTGATAATGATATAGTTGGTGCCACAAATGAGATTGTTAAACAATTAGGTGGTATGGCAGAATTTACAAGAATGAATGCATTAGAAAGAGAAGCATTGGCAGAATCAATTGGTGTTGAGGTTGGTGAATTAACTCGATTGATAAATGGTAGACCTTTAGAGATGACTGTAGACCAAAAACAAGAAAAACTTCAGAAAACAAATATATCTGTAACGAAAGAGTTAACTTCAGCACTATCAGCCCTAAATCCACTCTCAAAAGAAGCACAAAAAACAGCTAAGAGTTGGGAAAAATCATTAGAACAACAAAGAGATATTGTAACAAATACTGCAACAATATCCAACACACTTAAAAACGGACTGTAATAATGTCAATAGTAAATAAAACAAAAACAGACTTATCAAGTTTCAACTATAGAAAAGTTGAGAAATCTCGTTCACAACCGAGTAATACAAGTAATTTGCCCACACCACCTACTCGTGTTACTGAGGTCACCTCAACAAACGTATCAGTAGATTTTTCAAAATTAGCAGGTATGAATAGAGGAAGTAATGATGTAAAACAACCAAGTCAAGATTATTTAGATACTCATAGATTTAATGATGGATTTGGTAATGTTAAATTGGTTGGATTGAAAACGGCTGAAGATTTAGCTAGATGGTCAAAATGGTTTGATTCTGCCGCCGGAATAAGATTTCATATTAAACAACAAGCATTACAAATTATGAATGCTTCAGAACATACTAAAATTTATAATCCAGTAGGTTTATTTACATCTTTAAATGCATTTACTCATGCACCAAGACACGGTACTTGGCCACTTGGATTACGTCCTGGTGATTTAATAGATCCACCTACATATGAAAAAGGGCATCCAAAATCAGACCCGATGAAAAATGCAGATGTTACTTCTGATGCAACTGGATTAGGTGAATCCATAGGAAAGATATTTAATGTAGACATATTTAATCCCAAAACAGCAAAAAAGCATGGATTGGGGACAGGAAAAGTAAAAACTAAACTTGGTAAGTTATATGCGGTTACGGTAAGTAATACATTACAAGTACCATATCATGGTGAATTAAACGACTTTTACGCCAAAAAACATTTTCCAAAAGATTTTATAAAATTTAGAATTAGAGATTTAGTAAATGGTAAATGGTTAATCTTTCCAGCATTTCTCGGTACAATAACCGATACCGTTACACCAACTTGGACACCCGAAAGATATATTGGTAGATCAGATTCAGTACATATTTATTCTGGTACAGATAGAACTGTTTCATTTGATTTTAAAGTAGCAGCATTCACCAAACAAGAAATACCAATCATACAAGAAAAAATGAATTATTTAGTGGGATTGGGTTATCCAAGTTATAAAAAACAATTTGATAAAGATACTGAAAAAAGACCAGTTGCACCTTTTATTAGTTTGACCATAGGAGATTTATTCAAAGATACTCCAGGATATTTTAGTTCAATTACAGTAACAATTAATGAGACTGCTACTTGGGAATTAGATGATGGATTTCAAATACCAATGTACTTTGATGTAGGGTGTGAGTTTACTTATATTGGTAAATACTTACCACAAACACTTGGTAAACATTATGAAGTGCCTTGGTTAACAGATAATGGAGTGAATGATCATTGGACAGGAA
>Ga0080013_1000953_pt1 | contig 39365 bp, 14 predicted proteins | sample ETNvirenome_6_85_FD_69236 | JGI IMG/M metagenome (GOLD analysis project Ga0080013, IMG submission 69236) | Marine viral communities from the Pacific Ocean - ETNP_6_85 (SPADES assembly) (version 2) | ecosystem: Environmental > Aquatic > Marine > Oceanic | place: Pacific Ocean | collected 2013-06-19 | reverse complement strand
TAAAAACCATTATTTTACTAAGGATCATCAAGACGCCATTGTAGAATATGCAAAAACAGATGATATAAAAATTAGAACAAAATTATATATTGAATATATAGGTCCCGTTTTCGATGAAATGGTGGATAAAATAGTTTACACTTATAAATTTACAAATTTGCCCAATATCGATAATTTAAAAGAAGAGTGTAAAATTTGGCTCACAACTATATTAGACAAGTTCGACCCAGAGAAAGGTTCAAAAGCTTTTTCTTATTTCAGCGTGATTACAAAAAATTGGTTTATTCACAAAGTTAAGAAAAATTCCAAACAAACAAAAAGAGAAGTACAGTTAGACGATGTAAAACATGATTTAGAACAAGACCAATTGGTCTCTTATAATAATTATTATGAAACTCGAAATGAAAAAGAATTTTGGAAATTATTATATTCACGGATTGAATCTTGGGAAAGTGAAAAGCTTAAAGCCAATGAGAGAAAAGTTTTAGAAGCAGTAAAAATTTTATTCGAAAGCTCTGAAGATATCGAAATTTTTAATAAAAAAGCTATTTACTTATATCTAAGGGAAATTACAGGATTAAATACAAAACAAGTAGTTAACAACCTTAATAAATTGAGAGTACGGTATCGGGGGTTTAAAAAAGAATGGAATCGGGATTAAAACATGTAAGTGAATATATTCAAGAGGCAATAGAAAACATTAAAAATGACCGGTCAATAACTGCAAATCTACTTTCAGATTTAGTTATTGAAATAAAAAAGACACAATCAACCGCAGATACACATAAAGATCTAGGGCAAATTGCTGCAAAATATGTAGAAACTCTACAAAGATCTAATGAACAACTAGTAAAAATCACAGCCCTGCTTCACAAACAAGCTTCCAAACAGGAAGACGTCTCTCTTTCGAACAAAGATAAAGATGAATTGTTTGATCTAATTCAAGGAAATGGAAATGGTTGACAATATAACAACGAACCTTCCAAACGGCCAAGAACTTGATATAAACAGTTTTGATCCTTTTAGAGAGCTTGTAAAAGTAATATTAAAACAATATAAAACGAACATCAACCTTGCTCAAATGGGCCCGCATTATGGTGTAGTCTTCGGCATAGATAGCACACCTTTGTGGGATTACCCTACCTCTGATGAGGCACGAATGAGAAGGATCCATAGCGCCCCATTAATACCAAAAGTAAAAATTTATGCATATGTCGACGGGATTACGCTTACACCAAAACCTACTTCTTATTTGGTTAATTATACATCAGGTGATACCGGAGGAGAAGAAATCGATCCCGGCGCAATGGACTCTATTATTACACTTCCAAGATTTGTTGCAAAAGAAGAATGTATGCATGTTCCCCATTTAGGAGAATTAGTTTATGTTGACTGGCTAAATAAACCAAGTAACGACACATCTGAATGGACTGGGCCTGTTTATTTGGGGCCTGTTCATAAAACTAGACCAATTATTGTGCCTCTCCCTACAAAAGATAGTCCAAAAAAAGCTTTTGGCAAAGATGGTCGTGCAAAGGGAAACATAAAGAAAAGAAGCCCTTATGATAGCAAATATGCATATTTTAGCCCAGAAGAGGTGACAGCAGAATCACTAGAAATTTCTGGCTTGGCGCACCTTGCTAAGGAGATTTATATAGATAAAGAACTTGATTACCCCGATATAAAAGATTTTGATATCCTTCCTGGGTCTTCAATAATTAAAGAGCTGTCTACAGAATTGTCTGAAAAGCTTTCCGATTTTAGATACATTCAACATAGACCAAGAAATAAATTATTTTTCTTACCTCCGGAACAAGAAATTAAACAAAGAAAAGAAACAAAACTTTTTATAATAAGAGAATCGGGCCAAAATTACATAGAAACATATAAAAAAATACATACCAATCCCACGATGCATTATACAATTTCTATGAACTCTACTTTTAATGGATCTCACAAAGGCCTTAAGGATTATAGCAATGATAATAAAAAGAGGCTCTGTACAATTCGAGTCAATGTGCCGTATGGTCTTGTTATAAATGAAAAAAATACTTTTTCTAATAACTCTGTTGGATGTATGATTTCTTCGCCATTCGATGGCCGGCACTTTTTCAGATCTGATTCCACATGGCAGGACAATAAACCAATAAAAGAAATTAACAAAAGCCAAAAGTTTTCTAATTTTAAAGAGAGGTTGCATGATTGGGTCGCAAATAGAAGACTACCAGATAATTCTTTCCCATTCATACTGGGCCCTTTTGGCACACCGGGACTGCGAACAGGGCCAAACGCAGATCAAAATGCATCAATTTTAGATATTTCAAACAATAATTTTTGGTCAGGTAAAATAACTTGGTCCCCCACTGGTCATTATTTTTTGCCAACGCTCGACCAAGCAGCTGCTTTATATGATTTAATATCAAGTATTATGCTCACGCCACCAAAATCAGCATATTCGTGGGGATATAAAAAATCTACTTGGCACAAACATTTTTTAACTTGGAATTTCCCTGCCGTTGCTGGAGGTCCAGGTATTCATCCAACTAGTCATTTTCTTAGAAAAGAAGGAAATCAATATAATATTGAACCAGGATTTCCATGGGGCAAAATAGGCCCTTTGCCGATTGAAAAGTATAATAAACCAGAAACATTTTGGAAAAACGGATTAAAAAGCAAAGGCGCTTCTATGATATCTGGAATAGTTTCTTATTCTAGATGGGGGACAGATAGTAGTCCATTTTTAGAACATTATATTTTAGCACGTAGCCTTGGATTTGGCCACCTAGAATCTTGGTATCTCACCTTGGCAGCCGCAGCGGAAACAACGCCAAAGCTTCACAAAGGAAAAGGCCACGGCCCAACAAAAATACCAGTTTTTGGCGATGTTTCTTTGAACAAACATTTAGAAAAAGGACAAAAGATGTGGTTTAAAGCAACATCTTATATGATGGAGGGAATATAAAATGAGCATAACAGATGGGATATTCCCAGCAGTAGACAAGAGCGGAATAGAAGATGCGGATAAAACAACGGAAGAAGACAATAGAAAAATAATTGGGAAAGTCCCTGGCATAGATTGCGGCAACATTAGAGAGCCAATAGCTCATTTTGTGAAAGCAGACTGTGAAACAGTAATTCCTGGGAAAAATAATAGTTATATTGTTTTAGGCCGGGATAGACCAGGTTCAGTGCATTCAGGGTATGGAGGTAAAGGCGACACACAATGTGGAATGATCGATCTTGTAGTTGGAAGAATGCATCCAACGCCCAAAGAAAATTTTAAATATGAGGGCACCGATAAAGAATCTCCAATTATGGTAGATCCAATGTTAGTACCACATGCACCATCAAACCCCAAAACAGCGCCGGTAGAATTTGCTACTGATGCAGCTAGAATCTATATCAGCCAAAAAACAGATATAGATAAGAATTTTAACCTCCTTGACGGAAAAGTTGGAAAATCTTTAGCTAAATCTGGCATTGGTATTAAAGCAGACGCAGTAAGAATTATGGGGACCGAAGGGATCAAATTGATAACAAATCCGGACGAAGTTAATTCTTTTGCTCAGCCACTAACTCCACATGGAATTGATTTGATTGCCATGGACCCAAATTTTCCTATAGTGAATGAGGTGCGCACCCCGGCCGGAAATAGAAGTATTTTGAAACGCGGCGCCGCCATACAGCCTTTAGTAAAAGGTGATAATTTACAATCATGCTTGGAAGAAATATTTTATGAAATAAAACAAATTATGTCAACAAATCAAAAATTTGTTAATTACATGGTCCAATTTTTATCTCATTATGCCAATCATGGCCATCCGCCGGCAGTTCCATATACTCCAGTGCGGGAAGACGGACAAAATATACAGAATGGAAACGATATTAATAATGGCCTTGGAACAACAATATTGGATTCTTATAAAGGACACGTAGGAAACATTAATCGGCTAGAAAAAAAATATCTCAAAATAAATAATCCAAAATGTTATATTAACAGCAAATATAATCATACCAACTAGGAGAAAGAAGTGAAAAAAGGTTATTTAACCACAGAAAAGGGCTTGCAAGAATATCTAGATGTCATTAATAGGATTAGTGCCAATTGGTCTGAAGACCCGGCTTTTGGATGGACCGACCCGGACGCAGAAAAATTGTTTGGCGCGAAAATCAATTTTCCCGGGGCGTCGAGTGACTCCTCGGACGGTATGCAGGCGTCAATTGAACATTACAGCAAAGAAAACGCCTTGTCCTTTTCACTCTCTCCGGGACTGGAGGACTGTCTTCCGGATGGCCAATATGATTGTAAGCGCATTCGCAATCAACGGTTCGAGGATTGGAAAACCGAATTTAATAAAGCCAAAGGCTCAATATCGAAACTCCGCTTCCCGCCAGGATCGCAAGAGCGCCTACTCACACGCACCAAAGTGATCTCGCCGGAAAGTTTTATACATTTGGTGACACAACATAATATTGATATTCATGATGTTGAGCCGGTTGGTTCTGATGGAATAGAAGAAAAGCCATTTGGGTTTGTTGAACTATTAGAAGATAGTGATTGGTATTTTTATACATTTGATTGGAGATCTTATGCCAACTTAAACCCCAAAGGCGCCTATGACGAAATAGACTGGGCCACCTGGGACGATATGGTTAAGGCGTCACTTCCTCTTGCAGTGGAATTATTGGGCAGAAGTTTTGTTGACCGCCCCTTCGGCCAATCCCGGGAAGAGTATTATAAGTCATCTGCTGTCAAGAATGCAATAGAGGGATTTATTGATGCAGGCTATGTTGAGTTTGGGGGGTATACCATTGAAGCCAGACAGGACCCGACATCTCCAACAGATCAACAAAAACTCAAAGAGCTTAAGGCAAAACACAAGACCTTAGAACAAAATGATCCGGACCAAGCATTGATCGTCGCCGGCCAAATAGAAGACATGGAAGAGCATATAAGCAATTTTAACCCGGGGCTTACTTTTCTTATTGGAATAAGCAAACCCGCTGTTGAAAGATTGAAGCCCGATGCCATTCCGGGCGCCGGACTTGAAGATTTAGCTCCTGAAAGGGCAATACTTATAAGTGTTGAATCTATTGATGAGGACTTTGATGAAATAGCAGAAACATTAATGACATATCACACAATCAGAGAAGATCAGGCAATGGAAATTAAAATACGATCACCGGAAATGCTTTCTCTCGCTACGAAATGGGCTAGACCCACTTCAATGGATTACACACCCGGGTTCAGCTTTGAAAAAGAAGCAGAACTCATACAAGAGTTTAAAGAAGCGCTGAAAACTTTATTAAGAGAATCTCTTACAGGCGGCGGGGGCTTATCTGAAAGAGCAACCGCAGAAGAAACAGAAGAATGGGCAACATATAAAGAAGTATGGAATAAGCCACAAAATATAGTTGAAATAGGGGTCACCTCCGTCGACGCCGGCAAAACCTATGCACCGTCGCTTGGCACCAAAGGATTCCCAGACTGGGCGATTGCGTACGTGCGGGAATATGCCCCGGTAACTGAATTTAAATTTTCTTCTGGTCGGAAACCGAAAAAGCCGGTCAGCACGGTACCGGGCCTGATTGGCGTACAAAGGTTGGGGGAAGTTAAACACTCAAGGATTATTGGAGGCGGATTTAATGCATCTTTAGAGTCGGTTTTTAATGATTTTGTAAATTCGCCGGGCCCAAATGATATAAGAACATTGCACTTTGTGTCTACAATGCATAAAGGAAATAATTCAAAGTACAAATCGGATATAGACCCCAAAGCCCATTTTGACATAAATCCAGAAACAGGCTTTCCAAACTTAGGTTTTGAACCCTTTGTAAAAAAGTATATAGGCCCGCCAACACACACTGTTGAATATATTTCTGGCAATGCAATAAAATATCAAAAAGGTATAGATAAATATCTTCAAGATCATGGCGGTCCAATTGCTAGTCATGCTCAAAGAAATGTTGCTAGTTCAATGAGCAACAGCCCATCCTGGGGTCAAAAATATATGGTAGAATATAGCAGGAAATGGGTCAATAATCAAAAAGACGAATTTTGGCAGACGCTCCCAGAAAGAAGAGATCGGCTAAGGATCGACGCTGGCCTGAATCCGCTTACTACGATTTTTAAACAAGTTTTAGGCCAAGCAGATGTTAAAGCTTTAGTGAACCAGGCAATAAAGTGTTGGTTAGATCCGAATGAATGGCTTGAAATTGCTTGTAGATATGCAATGAAGGAACTCGGCGGCGACGCGTTTTTCGAAAGAATCGCCAAAGACGGGACATTAGATAAACTGATGGCCACCGCAGAAATTGCAACAGAAATAGCTGCTGCAGCCAACACAATCGAACAACAAAAAAGAATACAAAAAGCAGAGTATCAACAACTTCAAGGCGAAAGTGATAGATATAATGCAGGAATTCAAGAGTTGGCCGGAAGAAGGGCCGTGTTACAAAGCGAAATTGATAATCCGGAAACGACGGACGCGGAACGGAAATCTCTTTCTAAAGATATGAAAGCACTGGAAACAGAAGAAAAAGCATTGATTGGCCGACGGCGCCAAGTTGAAATGGACTCAGCATATGCACATGCCAATTCAAGCACCGGAACATACATGCCATCATCATATCTTGGTGTTTCTAATGCTGAAGTGGCTCAAGCAGCCAACGATATATCTAAATCATTGAGAAAAATATCTGATCCTAATTTTAAAAAAGAGCTTTGTAGAAATATAATAAGTTACAGTGCGAATGCTGTTGATCTTCTTGTTGGCTTAAGCAAGGGAATAGCAGACCAATTCAAAGAGGATAAAAAGGGCAAAAAGAAAGATGCAGTTGGCGACCGATACGCAGAAGAAAAAGACGCAGAACGACCTAGAGATAAAACAACCAAGTTCGGTTCTTATATGGAGGAGGCTATGCGCGCCATGGCAGCACAAGTGGCTCACGCGCTCATATTATTTTTTGTTAAGAAGCTTTTAACTGAAGTTATTTTAGCATGCCAAAATCTTAAAAATGCGCTATGGGACAACTTGAACCGGAAAAAACCGGGAAAGAAAAATTATCTTCCTGGAAAAGCAAATTTTGATGACTTGATGGCCGCGACACCAAGTGCTGCGGCCAGAGATTTAGTTAAAAAACTTGGCGCCCAAGTTGATGTAGTGGAGAGCGCCGAAGATATTTCCAATTTAATGGAAGATATGGAATTGCTGCTTTCACAAGTAGAGCTTTGTGCGCTCTTAAATAATGGAGAAGCAACGCTCTCTGTATCAAAAATTGTTAAAAATTTATTAATGACAAGATATGAAAATCTTTATTTTCAATTAAAAGGCGGCGCCAAAACTCTTTCCTATGAAAAAATGAAGAAATTTTTTATGACCTTTCAAGGATATATTGATCCTAAATATTGCGAAGAAATACAAAAAAGATTACCAACACAGCTTTATAGTGAATGTGAAATCCCGCCATATGTACATGAGCTTTGCGGAGAATTATTGGAAGGTCACGCAACAAAAGAAGAAATTGAAAATGTGTGCAATAGGGCAAAACTGGATAGAATAGAGAAAATTCTCGGTTTTATAGACAAAGCATACAACCCAGAACAGATCGCACCAGATGATTGCAGCAATCCAAATAGAACGCCGCATGACATGTATCCAACGAATATGATAAATGACACGTTGATCGATCAAAATTTAAGAACAATTGATCCTGGATTTAAAAGTGAAATGTTCAGGTTTAAAAATAAACTTCTAACAGGGTACGCATCTGGTTTTCCGCCACTTGGTGATCTCGCCCCCAAGTCTTCTGAAAAACCATGGCAGTCGCAACAAGCAGGAGGCCTTGGAGAAATACCAGATAGGCCCATATTACCAACAATCCGAGATTCATTGAGCCGATCCACCATGATAGGCGTCGCGACGCCACCTTTTCTATGGGCGCCGGGGTTCCGCCAAGGCGGCGAAGCTGAAAAATTAGTAAATAGTTTTGTGTTAGTAAGTCCGCTTGCCAATCCGTGGTCGGCACAAACGCTTGGCGGGTCAGAAATCCGAACATCAGATGTAATAGAATATTATTTTTCTGTTGATAACCCCTACAAACAAATAATTGCAACTGAATATTGGATGGGAGCAACACAATTTAGGTTTTATAATGTTATAGAGAATAAAATAAGTGTATTTGATAATATCAAAGATCAGATAAAAAAATATTTGTATTTATATACTAAAGATGCTGTAACAGTAGAAAAAGACGAAGGCGCCCTCGGCGGCCCCAGAGTAAATGTCCCCGTCGTTTGGCCCCCGGACGCCAACATCGCCGCAGGCATAACAAAGGCCGAGCCGGGCCCAAATGGGACCTACCATTCTCCATTAGAAAAAGAGTTTTTTAGCTTATTGAACAAAAATTTCTTAGAAGGTATGTTTAATACGTATGCGGAACAGCCCAACCCCGAGGGGTACCCCTCCGCCAGCTACTCCGAACAGTATCTAGAAAAGATGTTTAATATCGTAACACGCGACCTAGGAAATAATTTAATTGATATGGTCCGAAGGTCCCCAACATTTCACCCCGAAGGTAAAGAGATGTTTGAGAAATTTTTTAGTGGGTTTTTCCCAAGAGAAGTATTTCCTGCGGATGAAGCCTGCGACATAAAAGACGTTTCTTTTTTAAAAATAGAAAATATAAAACAAAGGGCCCGCGATAGAAATAAAGATCTCCACTGCGGCTGTCCTCCACCAGATATAGATAAGGAGACTCCCAATCTTTCTCGTTCAATAGCAGAGGGCATAATTTATATATTGGCTCGTTTATATACTGTTGAAACTTTTCTCCGTCTTTTGCCCGTATCTACTGTGTTCAAAATAAAAGACGTACTTATATCAGAAACAATTGTAGATTTTATTGTTTCTAATATGGTACACGAATTGGCCATATTAGATTATAAAAATACATTTAAAACTACAACGGGGGACAAAAAAGAAAATCTTAAGGCACCTAGTGATAAATCTGGCCCTCAACGTATAGTTACACCTTCTGGTAAAATTGTTTTTGTTGATGAGCCGGCGACAAAAGTAATAGCTCCTAAAGAAGGCAAGCCTTTTGAACCAAAATTTCAATCACATGTTGTTTATTACGCTAATAAGATATTGGCAGCAAAGATAAAAGAAGCAACCAAACGAGGGTATGAATTATTAGACCCGCTCACCGAGGAACCATATGGATACACTGATAGTGATCCTTGTTCTCCGGCCGGCCCAACAGGAGATCCTTATGGGTTAGACGGCATAAAATATTTAATAAAAGAACAAATAATATCAGTTAGTGATTTTATGGAAAAAGAATTTGAATCCAGGCTAGATATAAAAATAAAAAGTTGGAAACATTCTGTTCTGTCTTCTTTCCTTTGGCAACATTTAACTAAAGGCTATGGCTATAATGAAGCTCCTATCCTTGGCGGCGGCAGCGGCAAATTTGATATCGGCAAGTTTTATCAACGACAACTTTACGAACAGCCGTCTGGCCAATTGCTGGACATCGGCCAGGACAACTTTTTTGATTTAATGCCCAAGATAGCTATAGTAAACCCAGATCCAAATGGCGGTACAGATCCTGATAATCCTGACTTTCAAGTTCCAACTTGGGCTCCTTATTTTCTAACTAAGCCAAGACTATATTCACACGTGATGAATAGATACACTGGCAAGCTACACATAGCCACCACCGGTACCGGCGACACACTGGTCCTGGGCGTCGATGAAGAAGTTTCAGAATTTGATGCAGACACAGGCCAATACCAACAAGAGTTTTTTGCTGCATGGCAGGAAGATCATTTGAACGGAGTAAATAGAAAAGCCAACATACAACATTCCGGCCGCGATGTAGTTGCATCTACTCTTTCTGCTCTTTCAAAAATAGGCCCACATGGCGGCTTCCTCTTACAACCTTATATACGAGTAAAACAGCATACGAAGATAGAAGACCCGATAGTGGAACACCCGACAGATGACGCCACGCCAGAAGAAAAAAAAGCAAAAGCTCAAAAAAAGTTTGACCAAGTTTTAAATAAGATGCTTTCTTGGGGCCTTGTTGGTATAATCCCGCCTTTGTCGACGGCCATCATCGGTGCTTTGGACATCGACGCAAAACTAGCTGATTTATATACAGAATGGTATAATGATACTGGACACTTATGCGAACAAACAGCAGATCCTTCCACCTCGCCCGCCGAATTTTTGATATGCATTAAAGCCATGTGGAAGGAGCATGCCATGGCAGTAGCTATTGAAGAATATAATAAAGTTTTGAATGGAGCTTATCCATCATCTTTTGCTCCTTCAGTTAAAAATGACCTTCCTCCTGAGCTTGGGGTTACAGCCGGCGGAGACGGCGCCTATCTAAATATAAACCAATGGAGAGAGGCCATGACAGATGAAAATTTTGGTGTGGCGAAATATAAAAATTCTATTCAAGCCAATGAGCCACACACAAACTATTTTGATCATTGGATGTATGGGTTAAGGTTGGTTTATGTTTTACCACTCGAATACGACTACGCCGAGGGTGCTGGCAAAGACCAAAAAACATATGCTGACGAGTCTAGAAGACTGCACTCGGACATCGGCTCTTCTCAAGCAGTATCACTCGGCTCGCACGACAGTGAAGGACATGGACCTGGGCTTTTAGGATCTTTCAATACAGGCTTAATCAAGGGCCTTCCTGGCCAGGCCGGCAAACAACAGATATCGACTCTATTAAGTAAAAAAACTCATATTTTATTTGAACAGCTTGAGGGTACAAGGATTGGAACAGGAAATAATCTCACTGGAACTCCTTTCACTCCACAAATCGGCAAAGACATTTCACCGCCAATAATCGAAGTGCCATTAATAGAAGTCGAACTTCCTGTCGGGGATCTTGATTTAACAAACAAAGGTGAATTATATAATTTTTATGAAAAAAAGGCGAAAGAAGAAGGAAATTCAGACGAAGAAGCAAAAATTATAGCCGATAACGCGATGAAAGAAATAAACACACCAGTACCTCTAGGATATTTTTCTTACCAAGATTCAATTACAGATGAGTTCCCTCTAGACAGACTTCTTGACTTAATGACAAAAACAAATGACTTCGAAGAGATTTTTGGAAGGATATTCCCAATTGAAAATTATAAAACTTTAATTTCATTATACGTTCTTACACAAACTTTTGAATTAGACGAATACACAGAAATAGCAAAATATGAATATGATACTGGCCTCAAAGACGTCAACGGCGGGGATATCTGGGAAAATATTACAGAATTAAAAGGAGGAATGTTCACAAAAACAAAAGAAATGCTAAGATCTACATTTTATTCTAATACACAAGCAGCAGATGCAGTAAAAGGCGGAGCCCCCGCTTCCAGTGCAGACCAAGCTAACCAAACAGAGGATACGGGAGAGGACAGTTGGTGGGACAAATTCCAAACATTAATGCTTGGGTCTCCGCCAAGTTACGCTCAAATTTTCGCAATGACTCCACTTGGTATTATGAAAGGCATGGTTCAAGCTACCGATCCAGCCTGGAAAAAATGCAATCCATTTTTTATGACTCCATGGACGCCTGCAGGCTTTACCATGTGTTTGTTAAATAAATATTTGGGCGGTCCCTGGTTTGGTAACAAAGCAGACGATTGGTTAAAATCAAACGAAGCCAAAGCACTAGATTGCCCGGAAGATAAAGTTAAAGAGTTATCTACAGAAGACTATACCGCAGATGAAATAACATTTGATGTGTTAATGAAAGACTATAATGTAATGGAAGATGATCGTAATTGGATTCTTCGCAAAACGTATAACTCCAAGACCGCAACCCTAGCGTATCTCCGCAAAGATAATCCCGAATACACCGTTGACAACGCATATGCATATAAAAAGTTTTCAGATACGGATTTATTCAAGAATTTAGTAGCCGCCGTAAAAATTGGAGGAATAACACCAGATATGGACTTAGAAGTAATATTTTCTACTTTAAGAGAATATTATGATACATATATAGAGCTTGAAACCCAAGCTATTGAGTATACTAAGAAATATAAAAGATTAATATACAGTGTGGCAGAACTTTATTTTACTAGCAAGGCTCAATCGCCGGCCGGCGCAGTTCTCCCTGGCTGGGATGCTATGGCCCCATTTTTAAGTATTTTATATTTTGATTGCGCAACTATTGATTTTACACAGCCAGAGTTTGAAAGCGACTTGCGTGCTCTCTGCGATGCAAAATTCCTTTTTAAATCAACAAAAAAACAACTCTATGCGCTCGAAAGCATATATAACGATGTCTTAGCCGGCGCCGACCCGAGTAATAAGATTCAACCATTGGCGCTCATAGAGAAAGAGCTACCAAGCGCAGAAGAGTTTTGGTGGTACCGCCAGGATGAATGGGAACAAATATTCAGCAAAGTAAGCTTCAAAGGTGAGCATGTTTCTATATTCGAAGCAGGCGACGAAAAACAACAGATACAGGAGAAATTAATAGAACTTACAAACGGCGAAACAACGGTACCGTGGACCATTAAATTCCCATACTCAGACGCACATTGGGAAGGTAAGAACTGCACAGGTAATTGGCGAGATGGCAAGATCCACCGGTATGGGTCACAGCTTTTCAAGAAAGATAGTTTACATGGCAAAGCTTTATATTTGAGAGTGGGTTCGCCTGATAATCCTAATGAACCAATGTATATTTACCAAGGTACCTGCGATAAAGATCTTGGCTGGAGTTGGGACGACCTTGATTTCGGAAGCACTTCTACAAAAATTGGCGTTAAGGAAATGAATCTCAGCGAGATCGGTGGCGAACAAAACCAGTGGGGAAGCTTCGCGATCACCCACAAAGGCGCCGGCGAATTTGTTTATTTGGCCACATCGATTTGGTACAGTCTCAAGCACTTCATAGCAGAAAACAATTTAGAAAACATTTTAAAAGTCAAACTCGTCGATGTCGAGGGGGAAGAAACCGACGTTACCGACCGAGATGGCAACGGATACGGCGGCCTTAATAGGGGACACATAGAACTTCAGATAACGGGCTTAGCTACTGCTCCTTTTGGGCCTTTAATAGACGAAATGAATGGTGAAATTCAAGTAATACCAACGGCCATCGGCGGTATTAATGATCCTTATGGAGTAATGGGGACTGAACCTCCCTGCTAAAATTAAAAAGAGTTTAAAAATATAAGCTCAATTTCACAAGAAAGAAGTATTTATAAACAAAGGGAGAAATATTATGGCATCGGGATTATCACCAAAATTACCATTACAGAAAGACGCTAGCGATGGCTACATGTTAAATAAAACTTATGCAGAGATGGTGTCTCAAAATTTGAAAATGCTTATCTTAACTGCGCCGGGCGAACGAATTATGGACCCCGAATACGGCGTTGGCATAAGAAATTATCTATTTGAACCAAACAATAATATAACATATCAAGAAATAGAAACAAGAATTATAAATCAAGTTAATATACATATGCCGTTCATAGAAGTAAAAACAACAATATTTGGCCCAGACGAAATAGAACATGGAGACCCTAATATGTTTAGGATCCAAATTAAATATCTTATTAAACCATTACAGATCTATGATGTTGTGGAAATCTTCTTTGAAGATACTATTTAATATTAAAAGGGAAATATATTAAATATGTCTGAAAAACAAATACCAATTAAATATAGTAGTCGAGATTTTAACTCAATTAAAAATGATTTAGTATCGTACGCCAAAACTTATTATCCAGAAAGTTTTAAAGATTTTAATAAATCGTCTTTTGGAGCCCTTATGCTCGATACTGTAGCATATGTTGGAGATATTTTATCTTTTTACTTAGACTACCAAGTAAACGAATCATTTTTAGACACTGCAATCGAATATAATAATGTGATAAGATTAGGAAGGCAATTAGGATATAAATATGAGACAGCTCCGTCCTCTTACGGCACGGCAATTTTTTATATTTTAGTACCTGCAAATTCAAATGGGATTGGCGTTGATTCTGATTATATACCTGTTTTACGAAGAGGAAGTACTTTTCTATCGACAAACGGAAATGTTTTTACCTTGTTGGAAAATGTTGACTTTTCTAATGAAAAAAATGATATTATTGCCGCAAAATTTGATGAAAGCTCTTCCTTAACCACACAGTATGCTATCAAAGCCTATGGCTCTGTAGTCTCTGGCCAGTTCGAAAGCGAAATAGCAGAAGTAGAAGAATATCAACCATTTCGCAAAGTTGCATTAAAAAACGCAAATATAGCAGAAATTATTTCTGTAGTTGATGAAAATGGAAATGAGTGGGTCGAAGTAGGAGAGCTTTCGCAAGACACAATATATATCCCAGTGAACAATACAAACTCAGATAAAACAGACACCCCTTTTATTTTAAAGACGATTGCAGTGCCGAGACGATTTACTGTTATAAGAGAATACGGAACAACCAGATTGCAGTTTGGATACGGCTCCGAAGACCAGCTAACTCCAGAAGTTTCAGCAATCCAAGATCCAAGCCAAGTGGTATTAAAAATTCACGGGAGAGACTATATTACAGATGAATCTTTTGATCCAACTAATTTATTATCAACAGATAAATTAGGAATTAGTCCATCTAATGCTACTTTAACTATTAGATATCGGGTTAATACCGCAGAAAACACAAACGCAGCGGCCAATACTTTAACAAGTAAAAACAATGCTCGATTAGAATTCCCTTCCATACTTGATGGCGCAGTTTTAGTTAGTTCAAAATTAAACGACGTCATGACATCTTTAGAAGTAAATAATGATGAACCCATCTTGGGCAACGTGACGACACCGAGCGTGACACAAATAAAACAAAGAATTAAAGGCACGTTTTCAGCCCAAGGTCGAGCCGTAACTCTACAGGATTACTCAAATTTAGTATATAGAATGCCTTCTCAACTTGGGGCCATTAAAAAGTGCCATGTCATTCGTGACGCAGATTCTTTTAAAAGAAATCTTAATTTATATATTTTATCTGAAGACGCAAATGGTAAATTAATAAAAGCAAATGATACGCTAAAACAAAATCTCAAAACTTGGATTAACCGTTATAAGATGATAAATGATACAATTGATATTTTAGATGCAGAAATTGTCAATGTTGGAATTGAGTTCGAAATTGTAAGCCATGTTGCTGTAAATAAATTTGATGTTTTAGAAAACGCAACGCGAACATTAGCCAGGAGAATTAATAAAAAAGTCTTTTCTCTCGGTGAACCGCTTTCTATTACAGAAATATATTCAACTTTGAATCGCGTCAGAGGAGTTGCAGACACAGTTAATGTCAAAATTACTAAAAAAGATGGCATCGGGTATTCACAAATTGGGTTCGGCATAGACGAATTCACTTCACCAGATGGAAAATATGTGGCTATCCCGCAGAATGCAATTTTTGAAGTTAAGTACCCACAAGCAGATATTAAAGGAACCGTTAAATAATGGCTATAAAAAGATATACAGCAAACGCAGATACAACAATCACGAATGCGTTCAAAGCAGATTTAACAACACGGGGCACTGGTTCAAATATGGGGATGTCAGATACCTTAGAAGTTTTTTCGATATATGGGCAAGCAATTAGTGGTTCTAGCGCCACAAAAACAACAGAACTATCAAGAATTCTTGTTAATTTTCCAGTTGCGGATATGGACACAGATAGATCAAATGGTGATATCCCTGCTTCTGGAAGCGTAAATTTTTATTTAAGAATGTTCAATGCTAAACATCCATTTACGGTGCCAAGAAGTTTCACGCTTTCTGCTTCTGCAGTAACGCTGGAATGGGAAGAAGGCCGCGGCCTCGACATGGAAGGCTATAGAGATCTAACATATGATGCCAGCGGTTCGAACTGGATGAATGCAAATAGTAATATCGTTGCCGCGACTGCAACAATAACCTTCACCGGCTCCCCAGCAGCTGGCCAAACTCTCACAATAGTTGATACTGACGGCACGAGCATAGCTTATACTGCCGCTACGGACGAAGATACGACCGCAGACCCCCCCGAATTTGAGAACCTGACCGGCGGCGCCACTGCTATAGCCGCATCTCTTAAGGCCTGCATTGACAGCGCAAATGGTCACAATGGAACAATTAGCGTTGTTGATAATAGCGATGGTTCACTGTCTTTGACACAAACAGGCGCCGGCGCCGCAGGAAATACTACAATGGTCGACAGCGGCCTCGGTACCGGCGGTGGCATCAACACTGCACCGACACTTGTTCAATGGTCGGGCGGAGATGGTGTATGGAAAAGACCAGGCGGTGATTATGATGTATACCCAAGCTCTTCTTTCGAACAGACATTTGAAAATGGAACAGAAGACTTAGAAATAAATATTACATCATTAGTTGAACAATGGCTTAACGCCTCTGGAAATGTTTTTGGCGATAAATCGAGTGCAAGATATGGCATAGGACTTTACTTAACAAGCAGCCAGGAAGCTAAATTAGTTGACACAACAATCACGGATGGAGATTATGGGATCCTTAAAAATCCAACTGGCTCACTTAGTTCATACTATACAAAAAAGTTTTTCGCCCGCGGCTCAGAATTTTTCTTTAAAAGACCAATGATTGAAGCTCGTTGGGATTCTTCTAAAAAAGATAATAGGGGGAACTTTTATTTAAGCAGTTCTTTGGTGTCTGCTGCAGATAACTTAAACACTCTTTATTTATATAATTATGTTAGAGGTCAATTAAAAAATATCCCAAAACTAGGAGGTGCAGGGCATGCGCTAGCGACTGGAACAGTGACGATTACTGAGGCTAGTAACCTTGGCACGTCCGCGTACGGCACAATCACTGTCGCCAATGAGGGTTGGATGGAAGCCGGCGACACTATCAGTCTGATTTCCACTGACCAAACAACGATTGTATGCACGATTAATGCCAATGGCGGCACCACCACTTCTGCCGCCTTATCTGGGGATGTGGAGGCGGCCATAGTAAATGGCAGCACTACTGACACTGCGACAAATATTGCGCAAGCTATAAATCATAATACATTTTTCTCGGCCACCTCCGCTTCCAATGTAGTAACTGTAACACAAGCGGTGGTTGGCGATGCGGGTAATACGACCATCACTATCACCGAACTCGGCGGCGCCACCGGCCTGACTAAGACAGATTTTGCTAATGGTGTAGACGCAACCACTATTGCCATTGTTGCGACTGATGGTACTACGATAACAGCAACGGCTGATAAATCAACAACAACAACCACTGATACTAATTCGCCAACATTTAAAATAGTTACTGGGGCACAAGGCGAACATCTTACTGCTGATGAGTTGCATGCATGTTTGGAGGCCAATTCTAGATTATCCGCGACATCAGATGATGAGAGCGCCACTGTAACAATAGTTCAAGCCATTGGAGGCGCCGACGGCAATACAACAATTACAATCACCGACCCAGGTGGTACCGGCGCGACGAAAGAAGATTTTACCGGGGGGACAACTGGTGAGCCTCATAGGACAAAACTAAACCTCAGATTATATGCTGCAACTGGAAGCGATGCAAAAATGTTACCAATTGGGGGTGGGGTAACAGTTGATAATGGATTTATTATAACCGCCTCTTATATTGCTTCAGGTACTTATAGTGCCTCTTTTGCCTATACAGGCTCTGAGACTACGCTTTATGATGTTTGGTCGACAGGGAGTACCGTTTCATATAAAGGCGCCGGCCCATCGTATAAAGAATTCCACACAGGATCAGGAATAAGTGTTAAAACTTTTAACTCATATGATTATAACCCGAACGACACATATGTTACTTCTATAACAAATCTTAAGTCAATTTATTCTAATAAAGAAACAGCTAGGTTTAGATTGTTTACTAGAAAAAAAGACTGGGATCCAAATATTTATACAAAGGCAACCTCGATAGCAGAAACTGAAATCATTGAAGACGCATACTATAAAATCTTTAGGGTACATGATAATCTAAAAGTCGTTGATTATGGTACAGGAAGTTCAAAACAAACAAGAGCATCATACGATATTAGTGGAAGCTATTTTGATTTTGATATGTCCATGTTAGAAGCTGATTATATGTATGGGATTAACATGGTATATCATTTAAATGGAAAATACGTGGAACAGCCAGAAACTTTTAAATTTAGAGTAGAAAAAGATTTAACAAATGTAGAGTAAATATATGGATACAAAAAAATATTTTGATGACCCACAAACTATAGTAAGCTCAACAGATATCGATTCTTTAGCAAAAGAAGTTGAATCTTATGAATATATGGGCGCATACATTCAAGAAAAGGAAAGGTTTGTCCCTCGGATTGATTTTTCTAGCGCTTCTAATTTTGCATTTTTTGGTTCTGCAGAACAATATTATAATGATGCAGTTAAAAGAATCTATCAAACCTATCCATACGATGGCTCTTTGTACGAAAGAACTGCCTGGCATCTTTCTTCCTCTTACCTAGATAACTATATTTTTGAAAATGAATATCCTAGAACAAACGGATATGTGATTTTTGGCACGGATAGAGGGGACGAGACCACCCAAAACGATGGCTACCCATCTCACCCTTCGCCAGAATATATATCATTTAGAGGCGGACCCCACCCTAGCACCCGTGCAAAAGGGAAAAAAGTAACAGATACTAGTGGTGATTATAGAAGCGGGTATTCCAATGTTTATGATCAATCAAAGGATAGGGGGTCCAATTTAAAAATTGATGGAAACACAGGAAATACAGTTGAATTTTGGATGAAAAAAGCAGAGACAGTAACAGATCGAAAAGAAGTTATATTCGATACTTACACAGTCAATGCGGACCAAAAAACTGATGGGTATGGACAAATATCAATTGAGATTGGACACGAACCAATTGAGTTCCGAGTTACATATATAAGCGGAAATTACGGATTTCAGACAGCTAGCCTCCCCCACAAATCTTCGACTTGGGGCTTATCCAATTATATTGATAACAAGTGGCATCATTATGCATTTACATTTGCAAACTCTGGAAGCAACTTACAAGCAAAATTATACGTTGATGGGGAACCCAACAGTACAATTACAGGCTCAGAGGACAATTTGCTATCAGCCCGGGCCACATCGACTATTGATTATGTAAGCGGCGGGATGTACGCAACAATAGGCGCTCTTGCCACATCTCCAAGCGGGAATACTACGCCGCAAAAAGGTTGGGCCTCGTTATGTTCGGCCTCTTTAGATGAATTCAGGTTTTGGAAAACCAAAAGAAGCTCACAACAAATTGGACGACATTGGTTTACACAAGTTGGCGGAGGATCGAATACGGATGACGCGAATACAAATCTGGGCGTCTATTATAAATTTAATGAAGGGGTTACAGGCGACAGTTCTATAGATTCAACAGCTTTAGATTATTCTGGCCGCATCAACAATGGAACTTGGACAGGGTACACTTCAAACTCTAGATCAACTGGCTCAGCAATTGTGTTGAGCAATTTAGTAACAGCGTCTTATGAATTTAAAGATCCAATTTTATATAACACACATCCGGGTGTAAATGGTTATTTAACTTCTTCTTTGAACAAAGGAAAATATCATGATATTGCAAACAATGCAGCCATTTATAATTCTTTGCCTGCATGGATAATAGACGAAGACGGCGAGAACGGAGAAATACTTAAAAAATTAACCCAGATAATGGCAAGCTATTTTGACACCTTACAATTGCAAATTCAAGAATTGCCTACGTTACAGAATATAGTCTATCCAAGCGGAAGTTACGAAAAACCATATCATTTTATAAAAGACGCTTTAGAATCAAAAGGGTTTATAACCTCAGAAATTTTTGCGGATGCCGACATTCTAGCACAATTTTTAAATCAATCTAATAAAGAGCTATTCAATAAAAAGCTTTACCACATAAAAAACCAAATATATCAAAATATTTATAACTCTCTAGCTAATATTTATAAAACCAAAGGAACGGAAAAAGCATTTAGAAATTTAATTAGATGCTTTGGAATTGATCATGAAATTTTAAAATTAAATTTATATGCAGACCAATCAGACTATACATTTGAAGATAATTTTTCTTCTGTGACCATTAATAAAAATTGTGTTGATTTTAACAGCCCTGGCAGATCTGATGGCACAGTTTATCAGTTTACATCCAGCGCAAATACTAATTCAATATCTTTCATCTCTGGGTCAAAATTAGACTTGTTGGACACCGGCCTTGGAAACCGGCCTGCCATACCTTTTACAACAGAAGCAGAAGTTATTTTTCCAAAATATAATACACCAAGAGACCAAGGTCATTTTACGCATACGAACCTCTCGGCTTCTCTTTTCGGCATGCACACAGCCAAACAAACAAAGTACATAGAGCCTAATTCAGTTACAGGCGAGACGGAGGCTTTCGGGGTAGCAGTTTATAATGATTTAGCTTGGCACAGTAACGATGTTGCAAACTTTCAAGTTTATGCCTGCAGAAAAACGTTGAGCGAAGACCCGTATTCTTCAGCAGGATATACAAATAAAGATGCATATTTTGTACTTACTAGTTCGCAATGGGGCGCTTTAGAATTAACAAGTAGTGTATTTAAAGATATATATGATAATCAAAAATGGAATTTTGCCGTTCGAGTTAAACCAGAAAAACACCCATTAGCAAGTTATGTATCTGGTACTCTTATCCACGTTGATGAAAAAATGGAACTTCCCGGGTCTCCTCTCGCATACGTGATAGAATTTTATGGCGTTAATAATGATTTAAATATTGTAAATAACGAGTTTTTAGTCACCGGCACTCTTTCACAATTAGAAGGAGAAAACTTTCTATCTAGCTCTAAGCGCGTTTATGCCGGCGCCCATAGGACTAATTTTACTGGATCATCTCTAGCTTCAACTGATGTTAAATTTTCTTCATTAAGGTGTTGGCTAGATTATCTTGACAATGAAACAATACAGGCACACGCTAGAGATCCAAAAAATGTTGGCCGACTAAACCCATATAAGCCTGCGTATATGTTCGAAGTAATACCAATAGATGGAGAGAACACAACCGTAACGCAACCATATGTTCCTCAAATGGAAACTCTTGTTTTAGATTGGACTTTCGGGGGTGTGACCAGCTCTGGTCCATCTAATAGCGACGCATATTATGCCGGCACCGCCAAAAATGCTAGATTCCCAGTTACAGACATGTCTTCCGGGTCCACTAATATTACCTCAAGCTATGGAGCGATAAGTGCGATTGCTAGCATGCAACATACAGGCAGAGGGGATTTTTTCTCGCCATTAAATAAATCTGTAATAAGTAAAGAATACATATATTCGGCAAAACAAAATATACCTGAGAATGTTAATTCTTCTGATCTGGTGCAAATTTTAAATACTGATGATGTTGTTTTTACAAAACACATAAGACCTGCTTCTAACTTTTTTGCCATCGAAAAGAGTATGTATCAAACTATTTCTGAGGAAATATTAAGATTTTTTGCAACGATTAAAGATTTTAATAATTTAATTGGAGAGCCGGCCAACAGATACAGACAAGACTATAAAACGCTAGGAAAATTGCGGCAACTTTTCTTTGATAGAAAAATTGAAGACACAGATGAAATAGTAAGCCCAGATTTAGAAAAATATATTGATTATTATAAATGGATCGACCAATCAATATCTAAAATGATCCAACAAATTATTCCTGCTTCTGCAAGATTTTCTGAAGATATTAGAAACGTGATTGAAAGTCATATTTTAGAAAGAAATAAATATTGGTCAAAGCTACCCATTGTTGAGAAAAAAAATAAACACACCAAAGAAGTTTTAGAAGGTGGTGTCGGCGATATTACCACAGCAGAAGACACAAACGCCATGGCGTCCAACCCCACCGCATATCCTCCAAATAATATAATTTCTAATAAAATCGGCAATCCATCAATAGAAACTATTGCACAACGCGGGCCCACACAAATGACAACTCGGCTACCAAGAGGTGGAGATGACTGGAATATTAACGACTCGAATACAAATACATTAGCTTGGCCGATAACACCAAGAACCGAACCAGCAGTTACAACTGGGGATGATGATAGAAACAACGATAGACAAAAAATACTTGACGCAATAATAAATACAAAATTAAGAATAAGTAGGGCTCCTTATTCATTGTTTGCCGACGCTGCAAAACCAATTTATGGCGGTGTCAACACTACTGCTAATAAAAAGCCGACTTTATTTAGAACTTTAATAAACAATGTTTCTGGATCCGAAAATGTTGGTTTAGAAATAACAAATGAAAAAATTACTAAGCCACAAATTTTTCGCGAGCTTAAAGAACTATATTTTAAAGACTCTAAAGAAAGGGAGCTTATAAAGACTTCAAGAGCACAAAACCGCGGAGCAGAGGATGACGGGAGCTACTTCGGTGATTCTTATACAAAATTTTCTGCGCCATTCACCGCTGTTAGTTCTTCCGTCAATACTGGCTATAATGCTAGGATCATTAGTAGTTTTACTGGCGGCATAGATTTTGCTAATTTGCATCAAGATATATATGCTCCACACTATGAAGTACCAATGCAGGGCACATTTACTGAAAAGTGGGTCGGAGGGCTTCCATACAGACACGTCTTTAGCCAACTGCAGTCTCATGGTTTTACCGCAGATAATGTTTCCAACCGTGTCGAGGGTTGGGCAATAGATTTTAGAGAGGATTCTAGTAGTAAATTTATTGTTTTTAGATCCCCAATTTCTGCCTCTATAAACAATCCTCGTGCAATGTTTTGGTCTGGCCCGAAACGTCCCGTAAATATTAAAAATATTCGGATGACAACAGGATCCGGAGGATTCCAAGATCCAACTGGTAGCACAAAAAGTGGAAATTATAGATTTGATTATAATATTGTTTCGACTTCCGGAAGAAAAATCAATAATAGATATTTTGTTAAAAACGAGGGTATAAACATTAATTGGGCAGACCATCAGAAGCCGGATTCGGAATATTTACCGATACAAGGGGTTCCTGACTTTACATCTGTTAATCGCTTTGTAACTGGATCAAATAAATTTATTTTTGTTAATAAATTTGGAGCCCCAGGTGGCCCAGAAACAATGTCCGAAGCTTTTCTAGACCTTGAATCAGGGGAGTACTCGGTGTATAATGGCATTAATTACAGAAATCTAGCAGTTCGACTGCCCCTCAGAGAATACTTAACAAACCACACCAATCAATTTGGATATTGGAGTGACACACAATATTCTGCCAGTTGGCAAACAGCCATCGCTGACGGAATTAAAGCAGTAGGATCATATGCAGGCACTCAAACTAATGTGAAATCAGCAGGATATGTTGGCACTAGTACCTCTGGCCAGCCAATGCCTTCTTACCATAATGTCAATAGAAACTCACTAAAAAGAATAGAACTCCAAGATGCTTCATCACATAACACAATTACTGGGGCGGTTCATGATAATTATTGGGTTCAGCACCCAACTCCGCGGACAGATATACAATATTCTTGGGTATCATCTAGTTTGATTTCTGGGTACACTGGATCGGCGTTATATGGCTATGAAAGACAGGGAACCAATAGCATTAGGCGATATGGCCCAGATGCCTCTACTGATCTTGTATTTTTAAGCGCCAGTCTTACTGGCGCCGCCGTATTTGGCGGACATGTCCCAGTTGACTTTGTAGGACTTAATACATTGATTTATGATCCTCTTAGCGCATCTTTAAACCTTTTAAGCTCATCCAATGGAGTTTATAAAAATACAAATATTGCATCAATTGCTAGCCCGAATGATTTTAATAGTTTAATTTTACACCGCCAAGGTCCGTATGGTTGGCCCTCTTGGAAACAGATTAGACTATCTCAACATCCAATAATTCGAGAAGAACAAAAAAACAATATGACATCATTTGTTGTTGATTCTCTTAGTGGCCAAGTTGACCGCCTATATCATTTCACCGAGTCTATAGCGACTAGCCGGTTTAAACCCATGGTTCACGTGTTTAAAGAAGGGGCTATCCAACATACATATGGAAACAATTTAACAAGTTTCGCAAATGTTGAAATGCAGAATAAACTTAAATTTAAACCTTATGGGGGGAACCAAGTATACGATAACATCAAGAATCTTTATTTAGAAGATGTAGTCTCTCTTAAGCCTAGTCTTATCAGTTTATATTATAGAGAAATGATTTATCCAAGAGAAATTAATGTTTATTTAGCAAAAGCAAGAATGAGAACAAATTATATTGTTGACTTTTGGAGGGAAAGTCGCTCAGATAGAACAAAAAATAGTGCAACAAACTCTCAAGGACAAACGATTCTTAAACAAAGCATTTGGCCGTTAGACGCAAGAGAAGATTTCGCAACCGCCACAGCGAGAGGGAAAGCCTCATCCGCAGGAAACGATGCCGCCGGCGAACTACAAAACAATTATACAACATATATTGGAGACACGGACTCTTCAGGTCTCCCCGTCAAGGTAATACCCGCTGCTTGTTATGCCAGACCGATAAGTGCTAGCGCCGCAGAAGGGGAGCTTTTATATGGGGACACTTTATGGGAAGGAGGTGATCCATTTTATGATTCGTATGACGCCTACTCTAATGAAATACGAAGAGTAGGTCAAAATTATTCTATTGCCTCAGAATTTAGAATTAGTGAACATATGGAATATTATTTAGATGAAAAAAATGGAGATTTTTTCGCAGACAGGGAAGGGTTTCTGACTTGTACAGGCTCAAATCATGCAGACAGCACAGAAGAGGGCTTCTTTAAAACGTATTCACACTCAGATTTTTTGAAATACTTTTCTCTTGTGTATGAAGATCATAAGGGGGTTATTGATCCTTCTAGAATTTCATTAACCTGTAATGCAATTATGAAGCTTTTGCCATACAAAGGTTTTTATCCAGCCGATAGAACATTACAATTGGCAACATTATTTAGTCAATCATACGGATCCACAGATTTTGGTTCAGATTCTTATAGCGACAATTCTAAAAGAAGAGTTGCCTTAACACCATTTTTTGCTCCAGGGATTTTATATAATTCAATTAAATCGGGGATTGCCGTTGATTATCCAATCTATACAAAACAGCCCGGGTCAACATCTGCCGGCGCTACAGTTGATGGAACCACGGTATATACTGAAGGCACTGGAAGCACCTCTGCGAACGAGGATATATATAGGCTTTCTGCTTCTTTCGACTTTAGGCTGCCATTTGACAGCTTGGTTCGTCCGGAAACTTATATAGGTAATGGTTCGTATATTTATGAAGCAGAGCCAGACCCGAGAGCAAGAGTTAGTGGATCTTCAACTACTAACGCGGCGACAAGTAGCATTAAATTAGATCTTGTTAAAAGCGATACTTACAAATTAGCAATGCATAATTTTCTTGCCACTTCTATTGATTTGTTTTTGAAGAACGGGGAAGTATCGACGCTTATTACATCGAAAAATGAAGATATTTACATCGTAGATAGAAATGTAAACACTTATAAAATGAGAATTTATTTGGCAGATCATCAAGATGTTTCTACAAACGCTGGCAGAACATTTTCTATGTATAATCGGCAATCTGCTTTTGGACCGACAGTTAACGCTCCAGACAACAGGGGTGGATATGCTCCATTTACACCGCCTTACTATTATAACGATATAAGATCTGGCCATGCTTATGTTGAATATTCTTTCACACCATGGAAACATACAGTTGCAGAAAAATACGGTACCGAAGGGACGGATGAATATACATTAGATGAAATTGTATCGAATTCTACAATTACAGAATTTAGGAGCGCAGATAACTCACAATTTTCTGGCTCTTCATCAGGCGACAATTATGTACAAGACATTAATATGATGAACTTAACAGCTTCTATTAATATATTTCAAAAAGATGCGCATCTTGTTGTACAGCCTAAATTTGAAACCCCTATGCTGAATTTTACAAATGTCACAAAAACTTCTCCCGCTAGCGGTGATGCATCTACAAAAGGCATGTGGCATCAAAAAGGTGTTTACGAAACAGACAACACGAAAGGAGTATTCTTCGGCGCGCTTGATGTTGCGGATAGTGAATCTTTAGCAGACTTGATCACGCTAGACAAAGGGCTCAAAAAATTGGGGGCATTACCAGATGACAAAGAAAAAACAATTAGAGAGGCAGTTGTCGCAATTCCAGTAATTAAAAAATTTAATAAGCGCACAGGCAAGATACAAACAAAATTTATTAATGTACATAAAAATATTGTTAAAAGAGCCGTTGCGGATATTTTGGAGGGAAAAACATCAGAAGAAAGTCTGGCAACAGATTCTGTTTATAATATGGTGAAATCAATGCGACGGTACGTTATTCCACCACAGTTTGATTTTTTGACACATTTGAAAAAATTTGGTTCTAAAAGATTCAGACCTTTTGCCATGTATCTTTTTGAGTTTGAACACGAACTCACACAAGAAGAACTTGCAAATATCTGGCAAAATATACGACCAGAAATAGCGCAAACACATAAAAAAGAAAAAGCCATTATTTGCCATCAATTAGAGCGAGGAGAACTATTAACAGCAACAGAATTAAAAAACCCAGACTTACACTGGATGGTTTTTAAAGTTAAACAAAAGGCGAAATGGAATTATTTTGATAAAGTCATTTATTTGGCTGGCACGCTACCGCCACGACCTGACGCCGCACCCGCCCCTGCGAGCGTACAAATGGGCAACCCAACCGAAGCTAAACTTGTAGATTCGTACGGTTCTCTTAATCCATTCCAAGCCGTCGGGCATGGGCAAGGTGGTGTCCAAATATCTTCTGATGTTCTGTCTGGCCAGCCATCGAAAGCCGCCGGCTCCGGAGCAGGGCTTACAACGCACGCAACTGCAGTGTCATCCCATGCAAATATAAAACATGGGCTTCTTTCTTCTGGCATCCTTACCACTATAGGAGATGTAGTAGAGTATGCACGCCTTGAAAGTGATGTCGCATCTGGATATGGTTTAGAGTATAATTATAATTGGCCATATGATTTTTGTTCTTTGGTGGAATTAATAAAAGTAGATGTCGAAGCACAGCTTGGCGGGAAAGGGCTTGTTCAAATACACCCTGCAGAAACAGATATGTCGACTATTGGGTCAGGAGAGGAATCCGTAGTCGTCACTGGAGAAGGCGCCGCACTTCTTTCTTCTTTGAGTCCGGACGTACAAGAGGAAGCTCACTCGGCAACGAATATACCGAACGTTCGAACTGGCCCCGTGCCCACAGGTATATTGGCGACAGCCCAGCATGTCGGGAAAAAACTAGCACTGGTAGACTCGGATTCTCCATCGGGCGAAGAAACCAAATCTGACACGGGGGAAAAAACTGGCAGCACAAAAAAACTAGGGCTTATAGATTAGGAGCATTAAGTAATGGAATTTTTTAATAAAAAAGAAGACGTAATAGATTTAGAATTAACGCCATATGGAGAATATCTGTTGTTAAATGGCGAATTTAAGCCAGCAGAATATGCCTTCTTTGATGATGAAATTTTATATGATAGTAAATTCGCAGATCCTGAATTATCGGAATCACAGAATGATATAAAAGACAGGATTAAGCAGGTGCCAAGGTTAAAAACGCAATATTTATTTCAAAATACAGAGTTCTCGCACGTCTCAAACGTGCCTCGTGCATGGGGTGTCACATCTCATTCCCCTCCCCAGCTAAAGGCCTATACTCTACCTTTGCCGTTAGGAAATTGCAGCTTTGATAGTGAATATGCACCTGCGTGGGATATTAAATTATTGTATAATGACTTATCAGGCAGCAAAAAGAATGTACACACTGGTAGCAGTTGGTATCTAACATCTAGCATGCATCCATATTTGCAAATACCACAATTAGATGTTACCATTGAATATAAAACCATTGCGAAGCCTTTAAACAAAGAACCTGAGACTTCCAAGCATAATATAAATAAAAAAACAGATCTTAGATTAAAAGAGTTTGATGAATTACACGAAAATCCGCCAACATATGAAGATGGTTATTATGATTTTCAAGAAGATTTTGTAGTACTAGAAATTAATGAACATAATGTACCGTTTTCAAAAGAGAATTTTGATATTGAAGTCTTTGAAATTGACACAGATTTCTTGACCGATGTGAAGAAAGGGGGCAATGTTCGTCATGACGTTGGAGCATTTTTAAAACCACTTTCTTTTACTATAAGCCCATCGAGCGTTAATGAAAAGGGTCTTTTAAAATCCGAAGAAGAAAATATAAAATCTATTCAAAAAGATTTAGAAATAGAATTAACTTCTTTGGATAGCTCTTATGTGGAACATTTTTTTAATGTGTATGTTGATCATGAAATCGACAAAGATTTAATGTGTAAATTAAAACCAATAGCAAAACAAAAAGGACATCTTGTGGCAGACCCGCTAGATTGTTTACAGGATTCTGAGGTAAATATTGTATCATCAGATATTTATAAAGAATCGACAGAAACGCTTCCGGAGTGTGATTAATGAAATATTTAGGAACAACAATAACACAGCCATATATTTCTAAAATAACATTAGAACCAGCTACCGATGATAATATAAAAGTAACTATAACGATTCACATGGATAACACAAAAATGGAGTCGCTAGCTGAAACAATGCAAACAAGTATTATTAAAATAGCTGATAAAAACATTATTGAGAGACTTACACAAAATAATAAAAAAGCAATTATTGAATTAATAGAAAATTCAAAAAAGAATGGTAGTCTTGGAGACATAGATATATCAAAGGCAGAAGTCAAAGTATTTAGTCTGGGCTTTGAGAGCGAATTCACACAAGAATTTCTTGTTAACAAAAAGATTTCTGATTTGTCATTTTATGTTGTATGCCAATACAACCCAGATCATCCGCACCATGCAAAAATAATTTCTTCTAGTCCAAGCTATAAAGACTTTTTAATCAGAACATCAGCAATCGTTTCAGAGGACGTTTTTAGAAACAGAGCATTAGTTAGAGAGGCTAATATTTTTGTTTTTCGGGACCCGTCAGCCGATCTTTCAGAGGAACCAGAAGACCACTCAGTTTCTGAAGGGGGTACAAGAATTTGGACAGGCCCAGTCTCGCCGGCGCCCGAAGGCTTTGTTGGATTGTTATCTGGGCAACGCCCCGACCAGGGTCCAAAATTAAATCTTGTATCGGTCCCGAACACAACACTGCATGATTATAGGGTGCTTGACAAAATATCAAAAATAAATTTTAATTGCAAATTATTAGAAAACAAGCCTTTAATTAATAAAAGAAACGCCAATTTTTCTAATTTATATATGACAAATGATAAAAATGGATTTGCTAGATTATTTTTTGCAGCGGATATAGGAGAAATTATTAAAAATAATTCTAAATTACCTAGATTAGTTTCTAGTGAAACCGAGTTTTCTTTAGCTTTGAGTTCTAATAAACCTAGTTTTGATGAAATAATGAATTTAAGCGAAATAAAAAATATAGTAATAAAACGAGAGAAGGTCGACCAAGCAGGGAATTTGTCTGCAGAGAGTAAAAGCCACACCGATGGCCAACAAATTATTGCTAAATCGTCACAAGCCGGAGCCATCGTCCCCCCATCAGAATATTCTATAAAAAAAGATATTCATATACCACAAGATATTGAAAACACAAGAGAAATAATTGGAAAATTGACTGAGGTCAAAGGAATACACCTTGATCCGTCAGCTGATTTTTTTAGTAATTTAACTTCACCTAAACAAGTTAGATATTTTGGGGCAACAGACCTTTCATTGGAAAGAGTAAAATCCGGCTTGTACAGATATAGTGTAGAATTAGAAATCGACGACGGTACCATGAAGTATATAAAAAGACTCGCAGAGGATTTAAAAGAAGGCCAAAGAGCAATGGAGTTATATTCTAAAGATCTAAAGAGTGGCAATTTAAAAGAAGATTATATGATAAATGGAAAAGGTCCATGGGTTTGGGCATTAAATATACTATTGAAAGCAATAAAATCATTTGACAATGTAGAAGTTTTTGATGAACAACAAATGTATATTTTATCTTCTCCTAGAACTGCAACTTTAGAAAGTATCTCAAGAGTAGTTGATATATATAATAATGTCACCTCTTTTATTCAAAAAATGGCAGAAGAATTTCCCAATAGGAACAAAAGAAATATAGATGAAATGAATCCTGATGCTGTTATTTCTGGGAAAAAAACAATCACGCAGTCTATCTCTATAAATCATACTTTTTCTGAGGTATTTGACGCAGAAAACAATGGAGAAGTGGGGTATGATTATCACGATGTTGATTTTGGCTCAAAAACTTCCGAAATAGGCCTAATGACTTTTTCTAGCGCGGCATACACAGGAAGAACAATAAACGAAAATTTACGATTTTTCGATCAAAAGGCCCAACAAAAAGGTATATTGGCCAATAATGAAAAGTATAAAAATGAATTAAGTACGACTCAATTTTCCTATTTAACTCCTGCTTTAATTAGAATATTAGGAAAAAGCTTTAGAACGTACGGTGTCGCAAGTGACGGCGCAATTCAAAACTCCTCAGAGCTAGGACATTTTAATATGTTAATGGATTTATATTCTTATAAAACTATAGGAAACATACAATTGAAAAATATTCCAACTTTAGCTGAAGTTGAAAGATCAAAATCAAAAACATGCACAGTAGACAACATATTTTCCCAAAAATCAAATGAGCCCTCCACACAGGCTAAAAGAGGATTGATACAAAATATGGCAACCATTAATACTATTGCCTTACAGAAACACGAATCTCCGTGCAATGAACAGCCTGAGAAAGAAGACAATGCAATAGCAAAATTAATGCATAATTCTGCTGTAGCAAAATACGAAGAAGAACTTCAAGAAAAAGATGATAGAGAAAATCATGCCGATAAAACAGCAGAAGCCGCAATTAATCCATCTTTTATTTTTGCTCCTTTATTTTATATGAACAAGCTGGACATAGAAAAAGAAATCTGTTGTTCCGCCACCGCGCTGAATCTTAATACAGGCAAACAGAGTCTATCAACAACAGAATTTAAATTTTTACCAAATCAACTAAAAGCCATGGCTGCAAGCAGCGCTGGTTCTACGTTGACTAAACAAACGTGGTATACCGATAATAAGCCTTTGTTGAAAGAATTAAAAAATGCAGCTTTTTACTATTTAAATCAAAAGAATATAGCTTTAATTGAAGTGTTGATCGGTTTTGAAAATGGCGCCCTTGTTTCTCCTACGTGGGTAAGACTAAGAAGAGACCATCTTGAAAATGCAGCACGCAGCTCGAATAAAAAATTATTGTGCCGTTTAAGCCCATATTCTAATTCTAAATTATGTTATAGTCGAAACAGAATTTTAGATTTAAATCTTTTTAATCAATATTTTTTAATTAATACTGAAGGACTTTCACAAACGATGGCTCGTCCCCAAAAAAGAACAATAAAACCGGTAGAAACTTTTACAGTATTAGACAATAATAGCTTGTTAAAAATAAATAGTAATTTTATAAGAACCAATATAGCATTTGGCCAAGCCGTTAGTCCCACCCGCAAAAGAAGAGCGAGAGCAGGGGCAAGGCCTGCTACCACTGCACCAAGAACTACGACAACAACAACCCCGGGCGGAATGGGCTCAGGCGGCGGGAGGTCGTATTAATGCCGCATAGAACATACTCAAAAGGTTCCTCAATAGGCTTCTTTGATACCTTGGACGAACAACTTCAAATAGAAGCAGGGTACGCTAAATCAGTTTATCCGCCCATAACTCCTTTATATTTGGAACGGAGAAGTGTTCACTGGGCAGAGCCAATTGGAAACCAACCTCAACCGGCTGCCGGCGACATGACCGACCCGGTAAGATCTTATTTTGGGCACTGGTATCGTCATACCAGCATTGCATCTGACTTTATTGAAGGCGCCGCTGGTGCTAACCTAGTGAACGATTTACCGGGCTGGGTAGGTGAAACAGATAATAGATTTGTAAGACCGCGCCCAACATGGAGCCATCCATCTAATGGTAAGTTTAATGTTAAAACTTTTCGTGTTTTAGCGAAGAAAAAAGTAAAAACCGTTTCTACTGAGCCGAAAACAGAATGGGTCACTTTGAAAACAGATCTTGCGCAGTTTGGCGGACCCAGCGATTGGGTTGATCATGACCTGTTACAGTTTGGGCCCATTAAGGAGGCGGCGCTAAACGCTATAAATTCAGGTTATTTACCTCACTATCACGAAGGCTATATAGATGGGAACAACAGAGGCTTTACCACTGCAGTCTTTGTAGATGCTGCTTGGATAGAGATAGCTAAGTTCTTGCAAAGCCCTAGTGGAATCGGAGATGAGTACCCAGACCATCCTTGGAATCCGCCTCACCACACTCACTTGATCAACACATACAAAGAGGGCATCGTCAAACCTGATCTCCACGATCCAACAACTTTTAAACTTAATGGCTGGCTTTATGATGCAAAACACCACAAAGTCTCGTCGGGCCCCGGTACTTCTACAACCGTCGACCCCATGGGGTTTCATGGCCAGCCCGTCAAACAGATGCCATATAAACCGGCCCAAGTCGGCGAATTAATTGAGATTGAAGATATAGAAGAGATTACATTTTTAGAATCTGTAGATCTTTATTATAGCAATCAAGCAGTAAACAAAGTAATAAAGGATGCTGGGTTGTCTACTTTGGCCCAACTTGATAAAAATACCATGACCAACGCCGAACAGGTCGAATACATGACCTGGGAACCTAAAATAAATTCCGCCTTCTCTAACCACATTAAAGAAACTTATAAAAAGAAAGTACATAATTACGGCCCAGCTTATAGTTCAACTCCCGCGAGCCCCCTGCCGGATTCAGATACCTTCTTAGGCGGTTATTCTACTTATACTGATACTGTTTTTTCTTTGAATGAACCCGCGGGCAGTGACTTTGGATATACAGATTCACAAGTGAACTTCATAAATTTAGATTATGAAGATGCTGTGAATATCTTATCTGACCAACAGCACCTTCTCATTCCAAACACTTATTTACTTGGTCAGTTGGCAGAAGATAAAGAAAGATTTTATTCGGGCCCCGGCGGCGACAATACAATATACGGCGATTTATTAACAGCAGGAGATACTGCTAAAAGTTTGCCCTCTCCAGACAATCAATATGCCAACGCGTGGAATTTTAATAAAAATATAGCTTTTAACGAATATTTGAACATTTGGAAAAAAAATATAAATCCGCAGAAAAATGAATCAATAGACGTGCCAGGTCTTAATGGTAACAAAATATTTTGTTTCCCAAAATATAATTTCGTGCAGGAATATAGCCCAAAATCAGAAAAAACGTTCCCATGGAATGCTAAAATAAGTTTTAATGTTCCGGCTTCAAAAACCGATAATCAATTTTTAAAAACACTATTTGTTGGTCCCGACTGGACTCCCGCCTCGGATACGGATGTGTACCCGGATTACAGTCTCGCCGACCTCGCCAATTTTCAGGACGAGGGAATGATATTTTTAATGTCTCAAGTTGCTTCTACTGAAGGCGAACAAGACCACTATTACCGGAGGGATCTGTACTCTATGTTGGGGAATGCAAGGATTTCCACATGGGATATAACAGAATATTTGAATGCAGATTGGAGCGCATTTAATCCCAAATCAGAAAATATTATTTCTTTCGAACCGATTGGCAATTGGTACGACCCGGTCACCGGCACGTACCCGGAGCCTGTACAGCCTGTATTAGATCCAACTAATACAAAATGGTTTCTTCAACACCTCTTTCTTGTTCTCCAAGACAAACTTAAGCAATTCTCAAACACGAGATCTGTTTATGAGATTCTTAATGCGCCATTGGACCACCCATATATTCATGGAAAATGGAGTGAAGAGTACCGCGAATCGCTGGGGGTTCATTATGATATAAAGCCTTTTTCACATACTGAAATAATGTTCTACGAGATTGAAAAAAGAAAGCATGGTCAAATTATACAAAGGATTTTTATTGCCAGCCCTATAAATGCTCCTGCTCCGATTGAATATTTTGATAGTCAAATTAAACTTAATGAAGGGTATGATTATACAATTTATACCTATGTTATGTCTGTCGGAAACGAGTATCAATATCAAGACATTCAGCCATTACCGCTTAATGTTATACACGACGTCGTGGACGATCTACCATTGCAGCACGCGACCTGGGCGAAGTCCTTTATTGACGTCGAAGACACGTCCAGCTCCGCTTTTAAAGCCAAGCACCCTGTAGGGACTATTTATACTATTAATAGACCGATAGTTAAATTATTAAAAATTCCATATAAAGAATTTGCAACTTTATACGCTTATGATTATCCTCCAATATATCCCAATGTAGAAATACTTCCGTATCAAAATGTAAATAATAAATTATTATTTTTACTTAGTCAATATGTAGGCGAATATAAGGATACCGCAATTCCAATTTTACCTGGAGACGAAGACCTGTTCAATAAGGCGAAATTGGCCCAAGCGGGCCCTGAAACGAGCACCACAACCGGCTTTCAGCCGACAGTCAAGTTTAAATCAGATGAGCCAGATCATAAATATCAAGTATTTAGGCTTGAAAAACATCCCACAGATTGGTCAGATTTTAGCACAGCTTTAAGGAAAGAAATGTTTCAGGAAAAAGATTTTATTGACAACATTGTACCAAATAAAAAATATTATTATATGTTTAGATCAGGAGATAGGCATGGTTATATTTCAAATCCGAGCCCCATCTTTGAAGTTGAATTAATAGACGATAGCGGTGCAATTTATTTAAGTACTAAAACTGTTGATTTTGTTAAAAAAGTTCCAGTAGAGGACACCAAAAGCGTAAGGAAATACGTGCATATAGTTCCTACGATAAAGCAAAGTAATTTAAATGCTCCCGATCTCAAGACGTTAATAGGAGAAGGGACCACAGGGTCTGATAGCATTCATTATTCAGAAATGCTTTCGCAATACGGGCATGATGTTACTTTAGGCTCTGTATTTGGTAGTTCAAAACACGAGCCGACACCAAGAAAATTTAAAGTAAGATTTACTAGCAAATCTTCTGGGAAAATGTTTGATTTAAATTTAGATTTTATTCATATACATGAAGGGAAAGATGATGATTTGATTTTATAGACCGCCCAGCAGTTAAGGATTAAGTTTTAATAAAAAAGAAGAAAAAGATTTTATTTATAGTGTGCACTATTTATAAGTGTGTAGAATAAGGAGTATAAAATGGCGATTTTAGACAATAGTGGAGATATTATTTTAGATGCGGTATTAACCGATGCAGGTAGACGCGCGCTTGCACGCGGAGACGGCACATTTAAAGTGTCTTATTTTAAATTAGGCGATGATGAAATAAATTATGGAGCTTTTAATTTAAATCATACTGGCGGAACACCATATTATGATTTAGAGATCCTTCAAACACCAGTGCTTGAAGCCTTTACTAATAACGAGGCCTCGCTTAATAGTACATTAATATCTTATACAAACCCTAGGCTTCTTTACCTACCACAATTAATTTTAAACACAAATGTTAACAAAAACTATGGGACGGATGTTGGTTTTTTCCAATATGACCCAGCAAAGAACTCGTTTATTGTTGCGACCACAGAAGGCACTATGCGAGCATTCGGAAACGCGACCGGCGTCTTGAATGGCGTAAATCCTGGAAGAAAAGATTCTAGAGTTCGACTAGAATATGGACTTAATGCTCCGGGAAAAACACCCGGATCCCTGAGAGACAGAGAACCAGAATTATACGATGATCAATTCACCATTGAATATGATAGCAGACTTTGTTCAATTACAGATTTAGCGGGTACTACGATACGAGCAAATTTTACTGATGAAAACATGATAGCGACTATTGTTGTAACTTCTCAGTCTAATTTAGTTACACAAATGACTCAATTTGGTTCTTCTGATGATCCTGATCAACCAGAAATGCAATGGTTGCGCGGCCCAATGATAGAATTTAAAATTATAGCTTCAAATCTGTTACAATCAGGAGACCCGGATTCTTCAAAGAGTCTTTGGCAAAAACATGGGACACAAGATACTGCCTCGGATTGGGATACCACCGCGTCGACAATAGGCAGCGCCAGCACATGTGGGGCGCCTGGTCAAGCAAATAATCTTGACACTCGTGCAGAAGCGGGAGATTTGTGGCGTATAACTTCAAATATTCGCGTAACATCAATTAATGCCGGCCCATCAGTAGATGTTCCGGTTAGATTTTATAAGTCTAAAAACTTTGTTACTCGCTGTTAAATAAACAAGAAGAGGTATAATAATGGCAACCGATAAAAAACAATTAACTAGAAATGATTTAGTATACAGAAAAACTTTAGTTCATGAACATATCCCTATAACAGGATCGCTTCTTTCTGGAACGTATGAGAATGCGGGCTCAGATCAAAATATTAAAAATTATTCTCACGGAATGTTCCAATCAGTATATGATTACCCATATTTAAGCTCTTCTGCAAACCACCTTTTCGATGTAACTGCCGGTTATTCTTCAATTTCAGCTTTATCGGGCGCCACAAATTCACAAAATGCTAAAAAGATTAATATCTATAATCAAATGGCTCAAGTATTGGCGGGATATGATGCAACAGGATCTGTTCTTCGCTTTGATAAGGCCGGCGAAGTTGTGGACACTGGCACAAAATTAAATGAAGTTTTCTTCTTAACATTCTCTAGGCTTCTTGTAAAAGATGAAATTAAAAAAGGCTCATTTACGCTAGAACTTGGTGTTAATCAGGCCTTTGAATATAACAATGGGGTCTCTTCAAGTCTGGGCAAAGCATTTCGCAGAAGAATACAAATATCAGACGCTAGCGGCTCAAATGTATATAAAGTCAATTCGCCCGCTGGAGAATATGGTATACTTTATGCAACAGGAAGTACTCCGGCAGCCACAACTGCCCGCGGGCAGGATGAACAACCGGCCGGCGGCGTTATACAGGGCCAAGGATCAACAGGAGAATATACTCCCGTTGGTTTGCTTTATTATCAAGCAGGAGTTGCAGTTATTAGCGGCTCTGTTTTCGGAGCCATCTCCTCATCGCTGCCGACCAATAATCTTGGCAACTGCGGTATTTTGAATACGGGGGTACCATGCGAATTAGCTGCAAATATTTCAGGATCCGGCTTTAATTTAATGACCGGCTCCACCATTCAAACAGTTGCAGATGGGATAAGAAACAGAATTTATAATGTCCAATTTAACAATACAACAGAATTAAATTCTTCAATTTATTTCTGCAGAGTTAATCATAATGAATTTAATTATAGTTCTAATCCAACATATGTATCAGCAAGCCAGATCGTAGTTAAAGACAATTCAGACGATGTATCAACTTCATATATTACAACTGTCGGCCTATATAACGCACAAAATGAAATGTTAGCTGTGGCCAAACTGTCTGAACCTTTAAAGAAAACACCAGAAGATGAATTGACACTTCGTGTTAGATTAGATTATTAGACTAATGGAACAAATTTTATGCCATATTATAAATTTAATGAAGATGACGTTTTCTTCAACCGCATAAAAGCACACCCAAGTTGTCACTTTTTTAGTTGGAAAGGCTGCACATATTATAATAATCAATATGCCATAAGTGGAGCGTTTAATAGTCCCATTGGACATGCTGGCCATACAATATCTGGGTACTGGGGCGAAAACGCCCTTGGGTATGGTTCTTATACCAGTTCTTGTAACTCTGGTTATATTAATCTATACGAAATGAATATTGATAGGTATGAACCACATCACACTCTCAATACTTCTAAAATTCAAGATCCACTGGACTGGGGGTTGAGTGGTCGCCAACGGACAGCAGCCGGTGACGCAGATGCTGCAAGTAGTTTGATTTTCCCATTTATGGCAAAAGACGGAACCCAGAACGCTTTAAAAAGTATAACGTATGATTCATATGTAGAAGATTTTGCCGCCGGCGACACTATAACTGGAAGCTATCCATTGACTGCCTCTGTCACAAGAATATTTTATGAAGAGGGTTCCTCACAACGCGGGAACGAAGTAGATCCAAACCCACATGAAAATGACGACAAGGGGAACATAACTAAATATTATTATCAAAATAAAGCACAAATTGGGAAAATGGTAAAAGATCCATCAAACCCAACAAAAGAACTAGCCATCACAGGATCAAAATTAGAAAAAAAATATATTCAAATGTTAGAAAATACGATTAATTTTTACAGAAAATGGAGTCCACATTTTGTTTATTCTTCTTCACATGATCCGCTAACAGGGGAAGATTTAAGCGGAGGCAAGGATTCGGACGGCGCCGTAAATAGCGCATGGGACAAAAGCTATCAAGCTCTTTCTATTATTGATGTGCCTTCGATCTTTTTTGGAAGTTCAATCAAAAAAGGAACTGTAAATTTAAAATATTATATAACCGGCACTTTAGTTGGAGAGCTAAAAGATCCCAAAAGAAATGGAGAATTAATCCAAGTCGGCCCATCAGGAAGTTTTAAATCTGGCTCTGTTGCAGGAATTGTTCTTTATAATGAAGGGGCGCTAATATTAACTGGCGCCTGGGACTTAACATCTAGAGCCTCGTTCGCTTGTGGGGAAGGTTGTGGCAGAAGCGGGACAAATACTGGAAAATATGGGCCGCCATTGACACAAGATTATCGACACTTTACGTCAGCAGACAGCCCTTCTTGGATTTATTTTGGCACCGGCATGAATGACGGATATCCAAATCATTGGGACGCTTTACAAGGTGGGTATACTCTTAACAAAGGCTCTTCTTATCAAACAATAACCACTCGCAATATTCTTAGCTCTTCATACGAATTAGAATTTTCAGGCACAACTTACATTCCAACAATTACAATGATGGCCCATGCTAAAAAAGGATATTTAAATTGGTCAAACAATCCTACATATTTAGATTTTAGCCAATCTGTTCCTCCAATGACCGGCTCTTCTTTTTATAAAGAAAATGATATTAAAACTATTAAAAATACAATTAGTAGTTCCTTTGAAAGCGGATTCACAGGAAGTTTTAAGAAACAAACATTTATTAATAAAATTGGTATATACGATAAAGACAGAAATCTTATAGCAATCGCAAAAGTAGCAACACCTGTTAGAAAATTAGAAACGGATGAATATACATTTAAACTTAAATTAGACATTTAAAAATATGATTTTAGGACTAGACATAAGCACTTCGATCACCGGTGTATCAATTGTTGATCGAAACAATGAATTAATATATTGTGAAGCATG
>Ga0080013_1000952_pt1 | contig 39375 bp, 49 predicted proteins | sample ETNvirenome_6_85_FD_69236 | JGI IMG/M metagenome (GOLD analysis project Ga0080013, IMG submission 69236) | Marine viral communities from the Pacific Ocean - ETNP_6_85 (SPADES assembly) (version 2) | ecosystem: Environmental > Aquatic > Marine > Oceanic | place: Pacific Ocean | collected 2013-06-19 | reverse complement strand
AGGACGCAGCAAAGCTGGTGCTGAGATAGCCCAAGAGAAACAAGAAAAGTTACAAGAAGCTCTGGTGCTTGATGAAGCTAACTCTTCTCCTGATTTTGATGAGGAGACTAGTACTGTTGTAAGTACAGAAGAAAAAACTGTAGGTGATGATACCTTTGTAGAGATTGTTGAAAAGGATTCTGAAGACAGAATTAGAACTCAAAGAATAAATTTAAATGATATTGTTGAAATAGAACCAACAGATGCTGAGATAGCTGCAAGACAGAAAGCAAATGTAGAAGTAGCAGAAGAGCAAGAAAGCAAAGGTATACCCTCAGAGACTGATGCCTTGGCTGGCATGGGCATAAGAGACAGAGATGGTAATACCTTCACAGCTGAAAATATACTGGAAGATGATCCAGCTGTAGCCTCTAATTTAAACCAAGAGATAACAGATTTAAAATCTGAGATAGCTGTTCTTAAAAGAATGAGGCAGTTACGGAATAGGACTGGGGTTATCTCTGATACAACTCTTCAAGAAGCACAGAATATTGCAGAGCTTATTGAACAGAGAGAAGCTAAGTTATCTCAGTACAAAAAGTTTTTAGACGCTGATAATAATAGGCTTAAATTTAAAGATGCTTACAACAGTATCACAGGAAAAAATAAAGATTTAGAACAAGCTTTAAATGTAGATCCTAGTTTAGATTTTACTGATATTTCTGGTATAGATTCTACCATAGAGCAATTAGAAAATGATCCAATTGGTGAAGCATCCTCTGTAGAAGATGTTAGTAAAGCTTTAGAACTTGTAGGCGAAAGTCTGGAGCCAACTGATGATAGAGCTTCTATAATAGAAAAGTTAAAGGCAGGTAGGGAAAGTTTAACCGGAAGCCCCTCGTTTGTAGAGGGCTTATCTATTAGTGATCCTGATAGATTACAAGAAGTTTTTAAGCAAAGTTTTCCTAAGCTCATGGAGCCTGTGGATACCACGCTTCCTCAGAATCCTAAGCTTAACATACCTGCTGCTCCAGAGGTGCAGAAAGGTATTAATGATCTTGCAGAGGAAGCTTCTGAGGCAGAGAGTAGCAGGGGCAGGAGGGTAAACGTAGCGGATATAATTAGTAAACCTGTAGAAGATCCACAAAAGATAGCTACCAAGCTGGGTGTCTGGTCTAAGTTTATGTCTTCTTCTTATCAACAAGCAACTAAGTTCCCCGCGCTCAGACCTCTGGTCCAGTTGATGGAAGAATATAATGTTGTCTGGCGAAGCATAATGAACTCTGCCTTTATGGGTAGAACATTGGTCAATGCTTTGGATGCTGAGAATAAAGCACGGTATAGAGAAATTACAGAACTAAAGAACACCGTTAATCAGGACCTAGTGATAGAAGGTGTAGACGGTAACAAAAGAATGGTTCTTAAATTAACTGATCCTACCTCTGGGGTTGATCCTCTTATACAGCTATACGGAGAACGTGACCCTAACACAGGTGAACGTACCGGAGAATACAAGATAACTCAAGATGATAAAATAATAACCGTACCTGCTTTGTTTAAATACAAAGATATCTATGGGTACACCACACTGTCAGAGGCAGAGTACATAGCAACGTACCCTGAGAATGAACTTGTTGTAGAGAATGATCCTCAAGCTAGTCCAGAACAGAACGAAAGAACTCAGTTACTGATCAATGCCATGGAGCAGGAACAAGATACCATTAGAACTCTCTATGATCAAGCTATAACAGCGGTTATCAACAGAGGTCTAGGTATTTTAGAGTCTAGTATTAAGACGCAGGTTGAAAGTACTGAAGCTAGTATTATAGAAGAACGAGAAAGTGCAGGAGAACCTGCGCTAACTGAGGGAGAGCTTGCCATAGCTGCAATGGAGAGAGTGGCAGAACAACAGCGTAGAGTTGCTAAAACAACGGGGAGAGATAGAGCAAACAATACCAGAAATGCAGAACAGCTAGAACAACAAATAGAAATTATCAGCAGACTTGATGAGGGAAGAAGGTTAGGATACTTTCCCCGTTCTAGAAACGGAGATGTAATTGTACGGATTCTCAGGACCACCTACGATGCTGAAGGTAATAAAAATGTAGAAGTCCTACACAGAGAAGATCACAATACTTCTATTGTTCACATGACTGACAAAGCAAGAAAAAAAGTTATTGAAGATAAATATGGGAAGGATCTTGAAAGAAGAATAAAAAATACAGAAGGGTTTGATCCTGCCACTGACACTGTAGAAGTTGTTGTTAAAGACACTGAGGCAGATGATGTTATCAAAGCTTCTGAGATAGATAACTTTTTTATTCTAGAGGCTGTACTTATGAGTGAGTTAGACCACTCAAAAAATCTAAGTGATCAAGATAAAGAAAGAAGTAAAAAAATATTTCAGCAGATTGCTCAACGAGTTAGGCAGGAGAGACAGACCCGGGGTTTTCAAAGGCACCTTCAACACAGGAGAAACATTCCCGGTGCCATGACCCCTGTTAACGAGAAGAGTTATCATAACAATGCGTGGGCGCAGTATGTTTCTACGCTGGGAAGGTTTGTGGCCAGACAGAAAACAGATGAAGCTGCTCAAGAAGTTATTAACTATCTTCCTAAAGATGACAAGCTTCAACAGCACGGTCAAAAAATGTGGGACAATACCAAGTCTCCTCAAGGCATGGCCTCTGCTCTCAAGTCAGTTGCCTTCTTAGGTTTTCTTGCAGGTAACATTTCTTCTTCGGCCCTTAACCTTACTCAAAACTTTGTCACTGCTTCTATTCTCTACGGAGCCTACGGTAAACTTCTTAATGCAAAAACAGCTAAGTCTGCTGCCGCTGCCAGTGCACTGACCACTAAGTATCTGATGGGTAGAGACATAGGATTTCAGCCCAAAGACAGAGAAGGTGTAGCTGCCATCTTGTTTAAACTAAGAGCAGCTGACTCAATAGACATTGCAAGAAAACAGTTTGATATGCTTTTAGAACTGCAGGAACAAGGGATTGTAGGTAAGATTAACACAGAAGCTATGTCCTCTAATGCAGATATTACATCTTCTCAGATGGTTCAGAAACTTTTTGGAACTGTGCCGGGAACCGGAGAACAGATGCTGTCTGATAAACAGTATCAAGTTGTATCCAAGTCAGCGGGTGTAAGTAAAAGAGCTATAGATTTTGTCTATGCCTTTAGTGAATTAGCCAACAGAATAAACGCTGCGCTTGCCACGTACAATACTGTGGAAGCCTTTGGATTAGAAGGTGATGTTAATCCTAGAACAGGGAAAGCAACTGGTGGCCTGATAGGTTTTGCCAAGGGTACAGCTTTTGAGGGACAGATAACAGATGTAAATGAAGCCGCCTCTTTTGTTATTAACCAGAGTCAGTTTAACTTAGATGCTTTCAACAGACCACAGATAGCATTCATGGGTAAGGGTCTAGGTGCGATCACTCTCCAGTTCCTTCCCTTTGTCACCATGATGATAGAGGTATATGCCAATGCCATTGGAAAGTATGGGGGTTCTACTTTTAATCCTGTAAAGTATGCCATGTCTAGGGGGCAGGAAGGGAGCATAGACCCACGTAATATGAGTCCTCAAGGGAAAAGAGCACTGGTATATCTTATGGTTCCCCAGCTTATGCTGGGTGGTCTCTTTGGTCTTCCCTTTGTAGATGATCTGAAAGAAGTATATAAGCTTGCTGCACGGTTGCTTAACATTCAAGACTCAGACGTTGAGCTAATGTTCTATGAAGCTATCACCAGTGTAGGAGGCCCAGAGGCATACCAGACAGCAGAGTTCTTTGGAAGAGGAGCTTTCAAAACTTATCTGGGTGTAGATATATCTCAGAGAGTTTCACTATCTCCTTTGAAAGGAACTATACTGCCGCTTTTTGCAGATGAAAAGAGTGCACTAGAACTAATAGGTGGTCCTGCCACTGCTTACATAGGTCAGTCTGTGAAGGCTTCTGCAGAAGCTTTTAAAAGAGGTGACTATGGAATGGCGCTGCTAAGAGCACTACCTTTTGCTGGTCTCAAGAATGTTCTTAATGCTATAGACGCAAGTGAGGCAGGGGTACAGACAGGCGCTGGCAGGGTAATTGGTGATGGTCTTACCACTCAGAATCTTTTGATGATGTCCCTAGGTTTTGCTCCAAGACCTGTCTATGAGGACAGAGATAGAATGTTCAGGCAAAGATATTATCATTATAAAAATAGTGGAATAAGAAAGTCATATGTAAATAGAATAGTAAGACTTATGAGTGAAAAAGATAGGGCTGAAAGTTCAGAAGAAAAAAGAGACATACAAGAACAGATTGGAAAACTATACAGAGAAGTATATGACCATGATCTAACCGCTGATGAAGAGGATAAAATTGATCCTAATTCTACCATGTATCTTAACGCCAATGAAAGATATACAAAAGATAAACGGGGTGAGCAAGCTGGTGTTCCTGCTGACACACGCAAGGCAAGTAGAATTAGATCCCAGCTGGTACCTGAACGACAGTAATTTTTTTGTTTGTTAGCTCTTTCTCCCCTGCTAGTGTAGGACTATGCAGGATGAACTTAAAAGTAAAGCACGGCATGTCTTTCTAGGATATGACTCAAGGGAGCATATTCCTTTTAAGGTGTGTTCGCACTCCATCACCCGGAGGTCTTCCCTCCCGGTGGAGGTAACTCCCGTTTACCACAAGACCCTTCGCCATGCTGGTATGTTCTACCGTCCTTGGAGAATAGATGAGGACGGCCAGTACTGGGACGAGGTAGATGGTAAACCTTTCTCCACAGAATTTTCTCACAGTAGATTTCTAGTACCTGAGATAGCCAGAAGAAACAACCTCTCTGGGTGGGTACTCTTCTGTGATTCTGACTTTCTTTTTCTCTCTGATGTATGCGAGGTATTTGATTACTGTGATGAAGACTATGCAGTTATGTGTGTCAAACATAATTACCATCCTGAAGAAGCCATCAAGATGGATGGGATGTTACAACAAGACTACAACAAAAAGCTCTGGTCCTCCTTTGTACTCTACAACTTGGACCACCCCGCCAATGATAGATTAGATGAGGTAATGGTCAACAGTGAAACAGGTGCAAACTTACATAACTTCTGCTGGCTTGACAGTGATGACCAGATTGGTAGCTTACCTCATGGTTGGAATTATATTCCCGGTGTTAGCTCTGGGATTAATGATGTTAAAGCTGTTCATTACAGCCTTGGTGGTCCTTGGTTTGACGGTTTCCAAGACACTGAGTTTGCTGAAGAGTGGGAAGCAGAGCTTGATCACTTTGAATTTAGTCTAAGTAGTTTCAGAAAAATAGTGGAGATATTTTAGTATGAGTAAGTATGATATTGTAACATCTTTTAATCCTGATGGACTTGATCTATACGGGAGGAACATGCTCAACTCTTATGTTGAGAACTGGTCAGGAGATAACATCAAACTACATGCGTGGTACCATGACTTTGGAGACACGCCTTTCTATCTAAGGTTTGATGAACTAGAGATACCAACTGAGCGTATCAACTACTGTAATCTAAATAATGTAAAGGACATGCTAGATTACAGAGAGAAGATGAAAATCCATGACGGTACAGAAGAAGGAAAGATTAAGTACAACTGGAGACTAGATGCTATCAAGTGGTGTCACAAAGTCTATGCCCTGACAGAGACAGCTTCTGATCCACATATCATACAGGAAAAAGACTGGCTCATCTGGCTAGACGCTGATACCACCACGCACTCTGAAATTACTGGTGAGTTTCTTGACAGCATCTGTGATGAACAGTATGACATTATACACTTGGGACGCACTGCCGCTGACTATAGTGAGACTTCTTTTGTTGCGTTCAACCTCAAGGGTAGACCTGCTAAAGATTTCCTAGCTGACCTGCGCGAGACCTATGATAACTACGAAGTCATTACGTTTAGAGAGTGGCACGATGGGTTTATCTTTGAACGCTTGCTCAAGCTACACCAGTACCATGGATTGAAAGCTCTGAACCTTACGCCCAACGTCACTGATCTCAATGCCTTTGCAACATCTGTTCTGGCTGAGAAGATGCAGCACTTCAAGGGAGCACAGAAGAACGGTGTCTCTGGAGATGTAAGTTTGGAGTCAGCGCAGAGGTACAAGCAGATCTCTGAGATGATTAGTTTCTACAAGTGTTCCAGCTTTATAGAGACCGGGACATACAACGGGGGTAGGGCTATTCAAATGGCAGAGGCAGCGTTTGCTCACGCTGACAAGGTAACCTATACAGGGTACGATCTGTTTGGCACCACCACTCCAGAGCTTAACAAAAAAGAATTTAACTCCAAGGCAACCAACTCAGTGGAAGCTGTGTCAGAAAGACTTACAGCCTATGCACTGGAGAAGGCCAAGGATGATAAGACCTTTGAGTTTAACCTTATTGAAGGGAACACCAACAAAACTTTGAAGGATAAACCCACTGCTGACTTTGTGTTCATTGATGGGGGTCACTCGTATGGCACGGTGTCGCATGACTACAAGCAGTTGAAGCACAACAAGATTGTTGTATTGGATGACTACTTCACCAAGGATAAAGATGAGAAGGAACCAGTAGAAGAACATCAGGGTGTCAACAAGCTATGGGAAGAGGTAAAGAAGAGAGAAGATGTTAACAAGTATCTCCTTCCTTCCAATGACCCTGTGCTAGGAGGAGGTATCACGCACCTTGCTCTGATAACAGAATCCTCTCTTCCCAAGTACAAAGCCAGAGTTCCTATTGTTGTACGTCCTCAAGACTGTGTACCTTCTGAAGATATTCAGAACAACATCAAGGCTAACCTACCTAAGATTGACAACTGGATAGACCGGAAGTGCAGAGTCAATAACGAGATTATATTTGTTGTCTCCGCTGGTCCATCTCTGGATGTTGAACAGATCAAAGAAGACAAGGAGATGTTAGAGGAAGGTGGTAAAACTGTAAAGGTTGTCTGTGTCAAACACGCACTGCCCATGCTTATGGAAAAGAACCTTGTTCCTTGGGCGTGCACACTACTAGACCCTAGACCTATTGAAGGTGTCTCCACTCACGGTGTGGTCAGGAGCACCTTGTTTGATAGCATCAGCCCACGTACCCACTTCTGGGTGGCGTCTATGACTGACCCATCTGTGGTGGATCTACTCCAAGAAAGAGATGCACACATTGTGGGGTGGCACGCTTTCTCAGAGGCAGTGAAGGGTGGTATAGAGGGTACAGGTAAGGATGCCCTGATGATCACGGGTGGTACCAACGCTGGTCTTAGGACCATAGGCATTGGACATACCCTAGGATTCAGAGAGTTTCACCTCTATGGATTTGACATGAGCCTAAAGGAAGCACCACCAGAGGCAGAACAAAAAGCCACAGATGAAGAGGACAGACCTAAATTTATCAATGTATCTGTGGGAGATGGAAGCTACTGGACCACGGGAGAACTACTGGCAGGAGGACAGGATCTAGAAAAGTTATTTAAGACTGCTCACGAAATGGACATTCACATTCAGTTCAAAGGAACAGGAATGGGTGCCAAGCTATGGGAAATAGAAGGACCTAAACCACTGAAGGGGTACTCAGCATGGGGGATGTAATTAATTTTACAAACTCAACTATTGTAAACCCTGACGGTACGCTAAACAAAGAGGGGAAAGAGCAAGCGTTGCAGCATTTAAAGAAATGTGTTACGCTACTACAGCAAAGAGTAGATAACGACGAGGTAGATGGAGCGGTCATGCTCTTGTTCAAGGACGGTGATCTTGCTGAAGATGTAATGGCAGGAAACATTAAGTCTACCTCTCTTCTATTTGTCCTTGAATACATTAAACATCAAATCATAACAGGTGCTGAACTATTTACTGAGGAGGTAGTAGAAGATGATTGAAGCAATTATGTTACACAAAGCAGAGATCATTGAGGCAGTCATGGGTATTGTTGTAGTTGCCAGTGTCATTGTTGCTGGTACCAAGACCCCTGACCCTAACACTGTAATGGGTAAGATATACAAGGTAGTCGAGTGGGCTTCTCTTACCTTTGGCAAGGCCAAGCAAACAGGTGACAAACCAGCCAAGAAGATCAAAGTTAAGGATGCCTAACAGTGCTCTCTCTTGTAGGTAATCTTCTTGGATTTTTTACCAAGGTTATTCCTATGCTGTTTGCATGGAAGGCAGGTAAAAGTTCTGCGGAGAAAGCTGTGCTTGAGCAAGCGTCTGAGATAGTGGAGAAAGCTAATGAAGTTGAAAGAGAGCTTGATCAGCTTAGTGATGATACTATTACTAAGCAGTTGCGTAAGCGTTGGCTCAAGCAAAAGTAATTGTAGTTGGGTGAAGCCTATCTATCTAGAACAAGAGGACAGGCTTACCCCTTCTACCTCCCGAAACATCCTAATGCACAACGAAACGTGGGAGAAGGTGTGTTCCTAAGAAATTTTCCTCTCTGAGAAGCCCTGTGAGTAGGGTTAAAGGAGGTCTCGGGTACCCACCCACCAGAAAGATAGCTAAACTCACCAGTGAGCTTCCTAGGTACCCTAGCGTTTAAATGGCGCTCCCGGCAGGACTCGAACCTGCAACCTACAGATTAGAAGTCTGTTGCTCTATCCATTGAGCTACGGAAGCTAGAATAGTTCACCTCTGCTCTGAGGAGGAATGGTCTGAAGGTTTCCAAACCTATCATATATAGTCAATGAAACCTCACTGGTGGTCATGGTCCTCCCATCTGAGTTTATAGCCTCAGTGATGGTGATCTCTTCTGTTCCTGTTGCGTTCTGAAGTGGCACAGTTTTGTGTGTCACGTAATTATCAACAGGTATCAAAGCTCCTATTGGTTCTATTGCTGCTATCTCTGACATTTTAAATACCTCCTTATTCCATGCTGATTCCAAAGTCATCTGTAAAACCAGAGTCTGGAAAACCGTTACCTTCCAGCGGAGGAGTCAGGTATGTTAGAAGAACTTCACAAGCTTCCATAACTCCTCCATCTGCTGTGTCCTTTTTAATCTGTCTAAGTACTGCAGTGGTCACCTTCTCTGCCATGTTCTCGTCCATGTTTACTACATAGGTTGTCATCAAGCTGCTCCTATATCTACGACTTCACATACGCCACCAGCACATGCAAGTTCTTGTGATCCAGTTGTGGTATCTCCCTGCTCGTACATCTGTAACTCTGTCCAGTCAATAACAGGCGGCATGTCTTTGAGTAGTGCACTGTAGTCCTCTTTCTTTATATCTTGGTAAGGTGCTTGCTTATAAGAATGATCAGAGAACGGAAGGAAAGAAATGCCAGACAGAGAATCAAAGTGAGTCCAACACCAAGCCCCTACTTCTAACCACTCATGTTCCTTGACAGAGATTGTAACAGAGGGCTTGTGCTCACAGTAGTTGTCAGCAATCTTGAGCCACAGTTCCAGCTGCTCAATGGCACTGAGACTGTACCTAGTGATGGCGTGCTCTGGACTCTTCATAGGAAAAGAGAACACAGTTACACTGTCAGGTGCCGTGAAGTCTGGCTCTGCTGGTACACCCTTGTCTTTCATAAACATGGTCAAGGGATCTTTGTTGTCTCCCCTGACTGTCCTGATATAGAACGGGTTGTGTCTGGCGTGTATACCAGAGGCAGCATCAACAAGCTGAGACACAGTACCGGAAGGCTTGACGCAGGTGACAGCTGCACTCTGCTTGATGCCTAACTTCTCTGCCAGCTTCTTGTTAGTCTTAACAGCTACATCTCTCAACTGTTGAAGGGCTTCTGGAGAAGCATCGTACACAGCGGGGCAGTCCATGATCCCTGTAAGAGACACACCTAGCAACCGCTCCTCCTCTGTGGTATCCTTCCACCGCTTACGCAGGTAGCCAAAGTCTGTCAGTGTAGACTGAAAGGTACCAAGGATAGTGGCCAACCTGATCTTTTCTTTCAGAGTACTGATGTTGTCCTCTGCTCTACAGATAACCTCTGACAGATTACAGAACTGGTAAGGGCGCAGGATAATCTCACAACAGGGGTTGGTTCCAAAGTCTATGTCACCGTCACGCCTACCGTTGGACGCTGCCTTCACCTGTGCAGATGCACGGTTAAAGATACCACGCTCTCCGCTCTTGCTCTCGTACAGGGAGAGCCACTCTCTCATAAAGATACCCATGTCAGGCTTCTCTGTGTAGCAGACAGAGTTATTGGACAGTGCTCTCTGTTGGTTGTCTACCCACCAGTCACCGCTCTTTGCCTTACGCATACGCTCATCTGTCAGGTTAGAGAGGGAGATCAGGGCAGACCTCCTGACCCCGCCTACAACCACCACCTGACCCACCTTGCACATGATATCGTGACACTCTATAGAGGTGAGCTTTCTACCCTTGGCTTTCTTAAATGTCTGGATTGTAAAGTCAAACAGTTCTTCCAGAGGAGCAGGACCAGATGCCCTCCCACCAAAGACCTTGAGCCTTGCACCAGCGGGGCGTATCTTACTGGTGTCTATCTTAGGTACACGGTTGGTATACAGGAGAGAGATAAGATCTCGTAGTCCTCTGGCCCAGCCTTCCTTGGAGTCAGTGACAGATACAACATCATCAGTCTCCTCAAACTCTTGATCAGGTATGGTGGGTAGCTTGGCAATGTACTGTCGTTCAACTGAGAAGCCTACGCCTGTGCCGTTCATCAGGATATAAAGGCACTCGTCAAAGGAACGGGGTGAGTCAACCGGGAGGTAGGAACAGTTGTACCCTGCCACGTTCTCTCTTGCCAGAGCAGGTCCAGCTGTCATCAGTGCACGCATAGAGCCTAGCACCTTGAGACTGAGCATTGCGTCCCTGAGTTCTGCCAGTTCTTTACCAAATAAACTATAAGAATAATTTTCTTTAAGGTGCTCTGCCATAAAAGACAGATACCTATCAATGGTTTCTTCCCAAGTCTCTCTTCGCTGCTCTTCCTCTAACCAGCGAGAGTACCTAGACATATGTATAAAGGACTGATAGTTAGTTGGTAGAACAATCTCTCCATTCGTCTTGGGCTGTGTCGTCTGCATTTTCAGTAATCTCCTCTATGTCCTGTACAAAATATTCAAATTTTTTAACGGCAATTTCACAGGCTCCATCCCATATCTTGGCCACGGGTTCCCCTTCAAAGATTATGTACTCGTCACTTATATAGAATCTGGGTTCCATGTGGAATGCACCTCTTGTGAAAGCAGAACGTCATCTTCTTCAGTGTTCATATCATATTCCAGCTGAAGAATCAAGTCTGCATAGTGTTTGACCTTGAGAATATCTAAGGCACCCTCGCCTTTGGTTCGGTGGCGGGTAATATATTTTACTATGTTACCCTCTAGAAAACCAAGCCGGTTGGCATGAATATATTCAACTGGCTGGATCTTGCACTCTCTGTAATGAGTACCACCCACTTGATTGTCTGTTGGTCTCCTCTTCACTTTCATCTTCTTCTCCAAATCCTTTGATGAGGGGATCGTGCAGTATGGCGTTGATCCGCTTGCGTATAAATGTAACTTCTCTTGTATCTATAATCTTTTTTGCATAACTTGTCAAGGCTTCTGGTTCAATTCCTGCAAGAAAACATACAGTTTCTTTATCCTCTGCTGTTACACCTACCTCTGAAGTGAGCCAAGACTTTGCCTGTTCTCTACTTAAAGAGGTATAGGTAGTATCGTTTATATGATCTGGCTTAGTTGCATCCAGTAACTGCTGAAGAATAACACACAAAAAAAGAACTCTCTCAGGTGAGTGCGCCTCATGTATACCTTCTTCTAGAACAGAGTCAATGGCAAAGGAAGAACCCTCGTAGCTACTACCCCATGTCATTTGTTACACGCTCCACGCCTATGATATCTTTATGTTTACGTCTTTCATATCCATCTTTTTCTATATATTTATTTACTATTTTATATAGTGCTTGATACCCATAACCTTTACGGTCTGCCCAAGATTTAAGGTTCTTTACTCTCACACTCTTGCCAGTTTTAAAAGTAACCTTATAAGGTCCTTGACAGGGTGCTCCTCCTTTCCTGCCGTTGGTGCTCATCACTTGTCTATAGGTAGGATCTTGATAAGTTTCCAGAGGTACATAGAACCTGATACCACCTACGTTCTTGTTATAGTATTCTCTCTGATCTGTTCCCTCTAGTATAGCAGTGAGTACATGGTACTTCATCTGGTAGTACTGCTCGTAGTAGTGCAAGCCACGCTTGGTTTCGTACTCTTGTATGATCTCAAACTTAAAGTTTCTCTTACCAATCTTATCTATATCTTCACATAGTTCTTTGGAAGAGGAGGTATAAACTTTCCAGTTGGAAGGCTTGTACCTTTTCCTGTGTCGCATCTGCCAGTACTGCTTACACCCTATGTATTTCCTCTGTGTTTTCTTATTAGTAATAATATAGACAAAGCCAAAGTACTCATCAGGTTGGGGTACCCGGGTCTTGTCATCTCTAAAAGTCCAGTGCATTCTGTGCATATCCTCCAATGCTTTATCGTAGTCTTGTCCAAACCATACTTCACTACAATGATAACAGTAACCATGGCTATCATAGAATACAAATCCATCAGATGATCCACAGAATTTACATTCTTGGTAAGATAATATAATAGATTGATCAGGGCGCTGTCCCACTATACAAAGTCCTCTTCTACTCTGGGTTCTTTTTGTACGTGAGTAAAGTACTCAGGGCCTTTGGCATAATTATACTTGCGTAGTCCTTGCCCGTTGTTAGAATCTTTCCAGCATTCAACTTTATAATCACAGTACTTACAATTAAATCCTATTCTTTTATTACCTGATGCTTCTTCTACTTCAGGGTAGCAGCGGTCAGGTGGATCACTATCAGGGAGCGTATCCTTTAGGTAGGATATTCTCTCTGCTGGATCAACATTATTAAGGGGTACCTCTAGTAGATTTAAGTTACCTCCGCTCTTGTCTATGGAAAGGAAGTACCCTTTCTTCTTTCCCAAGGCCGCACCGTAGGAACTAAGCTGGTACATATAACCAAAGGGATCTTCCCCTGTTATAATAGAACCATCAACAAACTTTTTAAATCCGTAGGGTGAGGCAGACTTAACATCCACTAGCTCACCGTCTATGATACAGTCAATGTGTCCCTTGACTTTCTCCACTGACACTTCTTTCTGACAGTCCTCCACTGTGTGTCCCGATTCTCTGGTAAGAAGGAGGACGAAAGACTCTAGTATGTGACCAAGACAAAAACGTATTCGCTGGCTAGTGTTTAACTTTTCTTTTGCGTAGCCGTTGAAATCATACCAAAGCTTTCGATCCTCTCTCCCCACTGCTGAGAGCCGCAGCTTACCCGTGCTGTCACGATTAGACTCTTCAACAAAAAAGTTCTCCATTACCTCCTTCAGTTCATCCAAAAAGAGAGCAAGATTAGTCTCTTCCGGTAGCTTCCCCTCTTCCAGTCGATCACCAATGTCTTCCAGAAGAGTACTAATCTTGCTGCTCATAGACTTTACCTACAGCCCATTATCTTCTTTGGCAAAGTCTTCCTCTCCAGTGTAGCCGCCGTCCACTGCACTGAAGTCCTCTGATACTCCTCCCTCGTAAGGGACAAGCTCTAACACTTGAACAGCGTCTAGGTAGAACACGCTCTTACCTGCCCACTGTCCCTGCTCCATCTCCTTGGCGCGGAACAAAACATTTACTTTGCTCCCGTTCCCAATGGCAGTGCCAGAGATATTATTCTTGCTGGCATCCACAACACGGGGTGCAGGGAGAGGTTTACCATCACGGGTGAAAGCATTCTTCTTAAACTTAAAGAACGGTCCACCGCTGGCATGGTTCTTCTTCTTACCGTCCTTGACAGATGCGGAGGGGTTCATCCCTTCAATCATCTTAACTGCCTTGGCATCCAACCCAAGGTCAAGGCACCATTCGGTATCTTCCTGAGAAGTAGTCTGATACTTCTGTGCAGGATTGTTAGGATCAAGTTTCGCCCAGTAAGCTGTACCCTGTACAATTGGCATTGTCTTTAAACTCCTTTCAGTTTACCCAGAATAGTCTGGAACATTTTGATGTTGCTAGTCATAGCATCTTGAATACACTGTGTCAAGCTTTTTTTATTGGTAATTTCTTTTCTTATTATCTCTAGCTCTGCCATGTGGTGGTGGATCAGAGTGTCCCTTTCATTACGCACCGCTGATAATTCTTGTGTCATGTCAGCTACCTTGGCGTAAGAAGTTTGCAGCTGCTGTTGCAGTTCCGTTACGTTTCTCTCCAGTATGTTAATCTTCTCACTGCTTCTCATATGCTTTCCTTTCTAATGTGTTTCTGCCCAGTTGGAACCTACGTTGTACTCTCCTGTCAGTGGGCATTTTAAATTATAAAATTCTCCTGCTTGTTTAATACTATCTATGCCCATGTTACCTACCACATCTGACAGGTCTTTGTCAACCTCTAATTGCCATTCATCGTGAACATTTGCCACAAACTTTGCACCTTCTGGTAGCTGGTCATTAAAGATAACCAAGGCACGCTTCATCACAATGGCAGCTGCACCCTGTAGCTGTGTGTTCAGAGCAGCGTGCGGAGAACGTATGAATAACTTCCTCCCGTCCAGTCCCTTGATAACTCCTCGCTCTGCTGCCAGTGTCACCCGCTGCCGTTCCTTCTGTAGGGCAGGGGTAGCCTCAAGAAACTTATCAATAAGATCCTGACCGTCTGATGCTGTGCCATCTACAATGCTCCCAATCTTTGCAGCACCTGCCCCGTAGAGAAATGCGTAGATAAATGTTTTCGCTTGGGAACGTGAGCTTAGTCCTGCTCTCTCCTGATTAGCTGTGTGTATATCACCAGAGACAACGATCTCTGTATACTCTGGATCATCCATGTAGTGGCATAGCATTCTTAGTTCAATGGAACTGGCATCTATACCCACAAGGTTTTGTTTCTTAGGATTACCTGGGACCCACAACCTTCTGCACTCTGGTCCATAGGGAGAGTAGACAGCTGGCACCTGCGCCATGTTAGGTGAGGCGTGCGCCATTCTCCCTGTGATGGTACGCAGGGTCATCACGCTCCCGTGTACCCTACCTGTGTCAGGGTGTATGGCATCCAGCCAAGAGCTTACCTGTGCTATGCGCTTCTGTAGCATCATGTACCGTGCCACCATCTTGGCCTCTGGCATGTCAATCTCAGAAAGGATACTCTCATCTACCACCACATTACCTAGGTCTGTTTTCTTCTCAGGTACCCAGCCTTTCTCCATCAACCTCTCTGCCACCTGCTTACGTGACCCCGGGTTGAAAGGAATATACTTGGTCTTGGTCTTGAGATGTACCTCAGTGGGTGGGAAAGTTTCCTGCATCTCCTCCTTGATAGAGTTGAGTTCATCTGTCAACTCAGCCACCAGCATACAGGCGTTCTCTTCGTCTAGCTTAAAGCCTGTCAGTTCCTGCTCAGATAGGATGGACCGGACACGGTGCTCCAGTTGAATACACCCCGGAGAAAAGCTGGCAAGTTCCTTCTTTACCTGCTTGTATATCTTGGCGCATATTCTGGTGTCCTGCATACAGTACTCGCCCATCTCATCAGAGTACCCTTGATAAAACTTCTCAGGATCAATGTCTATTTTAGGATAGTTAAAACGCCTTCCCCATGCCTCAATGGAATGGCCACCGTCCCTGACTGGGTTGGCAAGTTGGGAGAGTACCATTGTGTCGAGCAGTTGAGTCGGCTGAAAATGAATATCCCAAAGAAGATTAAGTATACGAAAGTCAAAATGAATAGCATAGTGGCCAATAACTTTATCCGCTTGTGTTGCGTAGTCTGCAAAGCTATCTCTTTCTCCCTCTTGGAAAAGTCTATGGGTTTCAGTTTGAGTGCCATCCTTGTTCTCCTCTATCAGTGCTGTACCCACACACCATATGCGGGAGGGGTTAAACCCATCTGTCTCTATGTCTAGGAACAGTCTCTTCATTACAGTACCTCGTCAAAATCCTCTGCTTCTGTCTCTGCATCTTCAACCTCTGTATCTGTATCAGGATCATCCACCTGTGTCAAGCGTCCTGTTCCACGGTCATAGTGCAGGTAACAGGCAGGGCCAGTCAGTCCAGAGAAACGGTTCTTTAGTACCCGTATCAGCGTGACGTTCCTCCGGTAGAGGTCAGGGTCCTGCCCGTTCCGCTCAAGCCCCAGCACCATGTTACTTAGCTGGCCTATGGCAGCGGTGCCGCGCAGTTCAGAGAGTGAGGTCTGTCCTCCCTCTTCATGTGACTTACCAGTGGGACGCTTGGAGTGAGAGACCATGCCTAGCCATATGTCTAGCTCAATGGTCAAGGTCTTGAGCTTGGTTGCGATCTCGTCCAGTGCCTTCCGCTCATCACCTGCGCTCTGATCACTGACCAAGATGGAGATATGATCTAGAAAAATATACCTACAGTCACAGGCATAGCGCATGTACTTGATGGTGTCCACAATGGTATCAATGTTATTTGATCCAAAGGAGTCAAAGAATACATACCGACCCGTGCCTAGTGTCTCTTGGAATGCATCATCCCATTCATCCTGAGTGTAGTCTGTGGTGGGCAGGTGAAGTGGCTTACCAGCGTAGAGGCTCATCATCCCCCGCGCCGCATCCTCTAGCGGTTCCTCTAGGAAGAGTAGTCCTATGTTATCCTCGGTGTGCTGTTGTATATGGTAGCTCAGTTCCCTGAGTACCTGTGTCTTCCCCATGCCAGAGCCAGAGGTGATGGTCCACATCTCTCCCTTGCGTACCCCGTAGGTGAGATCCTGTAGCCCGTCCCATGGCAGCGTCAAGCTGTCCGGTGTGGGTTGGTTGATTAATCTTTCTAGCAGGTCCTCACCTCTGACGATGTTGGCAGGAGTGTATCGCTCTGCTGCAAACCACCTACGAGTAAAATCAGCAGAACGATTTTCAATCAGGTAGTCTGAAGGGTCCTTGCCCTCGTCCAGCGTTACGATCTTGCTCTTGTTAGGGAAGAGCTTTGATATCTGATTGGCAGCTTGCGTCCCGCTCTCGTCCCTGTCAAAGCAGATGACTATCTCTTTGAAAGAGTTAAGAAAATTATAGTTAGTCTTGCAGTCCTTGAGTGCATTGCCAGCACCGTTCTTGACAGAGACAACAGGATAGCGAGAGCCTAGCAGTTGGTAGGTGGATAGTGCATCTAGCTCACCCTCTACCAGCGTGACTGCCTTGGCAGTGGAAGACCCGAAGACCTGTTGACCAAAGAGCATAGCTGTCTTACCACTGCCCTCCCAGATGAAGGACTTGCCCCGCCCTCTGACCTTGTTGGCAATGTGTTCTCCTGCCTCATTGTAGTAAGGGTAATAGTGGTTAGCCTCTGCTCCATCACGTATGTTGAGCGTGACATTGAAGAGCTTGCAAGTTTCTTTTGCAATCTTTCTTTTCTTAATATCTTCAAAGGTTCCTTTACTAAGAGAGACAGAAGAAAATAATTCTTCTGTACTTTCTTCTTGTTCTTCTTTCTCAGTAACTCCGTACTGATCTAGCATACTTTGTAACTCCTCTGGTAGTTCTTGTTGAGAGAATCTTTTCTTCTCATTCTTACAAGCGTGAGAGAAACAGAACCCATGTCCGTCAGGGTACAGTGCAAAGGCATCGGAACTGTTACCACAAGGACAGGCTTGATGGGTTACTAGTGCCTCGTCTTGATTTGTTTCTTCTAACATTCTTTATCCTTAAAGTAAAGCTATAAGAAAAATATAAAGAAGCATTGCATAAGGGGAAACTATAAGATATCCAAGAATCTTCAATGGGTGATCATCTTTCATCAGTCACCCCCTGTAGCATAGCTACTACCATCAATTTTTCTCCTTGTCAAGTTGTTTTTTTAAGTCATCTAACTTTTTTTCTAGTCTCTCCTGCTCAAACCTATCAAGCACGGCAGACGCAGCGGTGATGCCCATGATAACGTGAGTGCACCCCGGTAAGAGCAGGAATACTAGTAGTACTATTAAGAACCTCAATGGACAGGCCACCAGTCTGGTGTACGTGTGTATGCCCACTTGGCAAAGCCAGACTTCTCCCCTATGTAGTAGTTGCGGTATGCTTTGACCGCATCATCTGGTACCTTGTACTCGTCAGGCATACACTGCGGAGGTGGGGTGTACCTGTTCGCGTAGTTGGATGACCACTCAGCCATCTTGGTCATAAGATCAGGAGGTCTACGCAGTAGGGAGCGCAACTTGTAATCAGTCAGGTGCACCTTGTTAAATCTATCAGTGTACTCATGGCACAGGTACTTGAACAGGTGATAAGCCCACTCGTACTGGAGCAGTGATCCTCTGACCCACTTGGTAGAGGGGTGGTTGAGGTGGGCAGTTTTGTACATGCCTTCCTTGTCTGCTTGCTCGTCACCGTCAAGCACTCTGTGTGCAGTGCACAGCATCTGCGCTGTCTCTAGTATCATCTTGACACAGTGCTTATCACAGTGCATCTCAGCTGCTGTAAGCGGGTCAGGATGGAGAAAAAAGATGTTCATTCTGTATCTCCTCTGAGTCGTAGTCAGTGATAGAGATCTGCACAATCTCGTTAAGTATTTGTCTGTACTCTTCTTGCGAATACTTGTCAATACTTACTTCTTTTATTAGGTCAGTCATTCTAAAAACTTCTGACAGGGATAGACTTTCTTTAAACATCAGTCTAGTTTCTCCTTCCAAAATAACTTGCACCACTGAGCCTTGGCCCAAGGTGAGAGGCGGTCCCAAGGTGCACTACTCGGGTCCTTGTGCTCACCGTAATGCTTTCTCACCTCCCTGTCAATAAAGTGTTCCATGGGAGACATGATGGTAAGGCTCATCATCATAGCTTTAGCCTCAGTTGCCTAGGGTCAGGGATGTCTAGCTCCTCATCAGGTAGGCCAGGTCCCTCATCTATAAAGTTGAGAAACTTGTTAACATCCTCAATCTCTATGGCCCTCACCGGAAACGCAACATCTACTATACTATCCATGTAGTCCCAGAGGATCTGAGGTACTTCGTCATGGCTCTTATAGTCGTACTTCTTGGGCTTGCTCATGTGCGGTTCTCCTTTACATCCTCAATCACCCACTGGTAGTGATCGTGGAGCCATAGCTCCCCTGTTTTAGAGACAGGACTGACCTGCGTAACAGGGCCAGCGGCAAAGAAAGAGATGGGTTTCTCCACCCACTTGACCCACTTTTGGTCAGAGGCACGGCGTACCCACTCGGTACGTGGAGGGTTAGCGGGACGAATGGTGATCATCTTGTATTCTCCTTGTTAGGGTTAAGTAGTAAACAGTAGGCAGTTTATACACTTGCCTAGGTGAAGGTGTCAAGCTCCTAGTAAATGGCTTGACCGTTTAATTTAGAAACATTTTCAAAGACTGAAGAGCGGAGCCACGTATTAACCTTGCGTGACCTGTCAAGGAGAGCGCGAGCCACGTTGTCATTAGCTGCACTGCCCTTGATCGGGAACTCTTCAGAGTTATGGCTACTGTAGTAGGTCAGTGCAGAGGCCAAGGCCCAGACGTTGGAGCCACGGGTTTGCACCTCAGTAAGGTACTGATCTTTAATACCTTTTGCCAGCTTGTCGCTCATCCCCGGCAGAGCTTCAATAGCAGCCTCTGCATGTACTATAGGGATATCTGTACCGGCCCATATCTGATAGCGTTGGATATCATTGTAGAAATCTTTCACCACCTTGTCCATGTCTAGTATAAAGTTGGCAAGGTTAAAGCCAGAGGTGTGGCGTTTGTTTCCCTTGGTGTAGTCACCGGAGATCATGCCGTTGGTGCAAAAGAAATCCAGTAGGCCAGTGACAAAGCCGTTAGAGGTAGAGCCATCATAGCTCTGGACAAGGGCAACAGTTAGCGCCACCTCGGTCTGGTGCTTGCGTGTCTCAATAGGCTTAGAGAACGCAGGGAAAGTATACTTACGGCACCGGACAGCTGACCCGTGAGACATGGTATCACTTATCTCCATGTCCTTGAACTTGTCATTAGGCAGGGCGTCCATCAGCATTGCCTCTGTTGCGTCTGTGAAGTCTCGCATTTGCGTGACCTTGTACTTGTCGCCCACTACGCCTGTGCTGGCACCTGTCCACGTATCCACCAGCACCTTGTGACTGTTCAGTTCTGTGAGCTTGCTCCCGTGCAAGTCACTCGCATGGTAAGGGGCAGGACGCTCAAACCATAGGCTCTGCTCCTCAACAGGCGCAAGAAAACGCTGCGCTCTCTCTGTCTCATTGTGTTCAGTGAAAAGATCCTGTGCAACCTGTGCAGTGGGAGAGCGGAAGCTAAGAATATCGTTCATGGTTTTCTTTCCTTAGTTAATTGTTCTAGATACTTGTACAGGGTTGATATTGGATATGTCAACAACTTGTTTTACAAAAGGGTCATTTTTTTCTTTGACCATTAGATCTACCACGGTGGACTCGGTGTGTCCAGCTTGGACCTGTGCACCTACGCCCGTCATCTCATCGTACTCAACGCCGAAACTTACAGCGGTGCTAAGTAGTTCCTCTAGACAAGACTTGAGCGGGACAGTGAGACCCGTTGCTGTGTGTATCATGCCAGCTGTGGCGTCCACTGTGTTAGGATTATCAGGGTCAAAGGGTATCAATAGGGTGGTGGCGGTCAGTATCTTATAGACCAATACCTTGTCCTTGTTTTCTTCACTCATATTTTTTAGTCCCTCGATTGTTTAATAGATTTATATTCCATTGTCACGATAGATGTCAACAGCTTTTTTTATTTTTTTTCTGTTGTATTTTGTGTCAACCTTTTCCACAGGGTGGCCCTTGTTCCACATGGCTTGGCCCATGGGATTACGCGCAGGTGTACCCCGCTCTATCTTGTCTAGTCTTTTGCGATCACGTTTACGCATGGCCTTGGCCCTGTCTTCTATCTGTTGAAGGAAAAAGTCTTGTAGGTTTAGGGTCTCCATAGTTCTAGTCCTCCCGCCCATTATACTTGTGATCTCGGTAACTTTCAACATCCATCGCTAGGTCATGGACAGTATCAAATGCGTCGTCAATGATACTCTGAGCGTAGCCGTAGCTCTCCTGCTGGTCCTGCACAGATGGCAAGCCCCCGTATAGATCATTGATAGCTTTTGTTAACGCTTCGCGGAGCCGTTCCCCTATTTCAAAGTGCGTATCTGTTACAATCGTTTGATTAGAATACATGCCTTTAACCATAGTCTTAATCCCTTGTTGAATGTTAGTAACAGGGGGAATATAGTTTAGAGTGTTTCCCCCTGTCAAGTGTTTAATGTTTAGGGTAGCTGACAAATTCAACTAGCGGGTCCCAACAAGCGCGACAGTCTCCACAGTTATTGTCATTATGTCTGGCGTAGCATTCAGATCCTAGCGGGGCTTGATCACTGGTGAATACTTGCGAGGTATTGGCAAAACCTTTTGGCTGGGGGCCGTTTAGCTTGCTGGCCGATACGCGAATGATAAGGTTAGCTGGTACTTTTCCCTTGTAGCGTGATACTATCCCCCGTTCTTGCGTAGGGAGCCAATGTTTAATCTCAGGCGTGGCGCGTGCCACCTGACAGATTGCGGCTAGCATTTCAATAGACTGCAGGTCCCCGCTATCAAACCATCTATGATATCCATCTGTATTGTAGCGGGTGATTTGCAGGACCATTGCCGCCACCCAAGTTGCACGCCCTAGCTCACTGGTGCTGGCTTGCTCCCACTTGTCAAGGTTAGCCTTCCACCCTTTATCAACTGATGGCCTAAGCTTTTGAAGCTTTCGCGCATAGCAGGTGTGGCACGGTGTACCCTCTATCAAGGCAAGCTTGCTCCCAACTTGACAAGCAAAGGCGTCAATGGCGTAGGTGGTGCCAGGTATTTTAGTATTGCCCGTGGAAATGTTCCCGTAGGACTTGGCTTCTTTTACGAGCATTATACAGCCCTCTTATAATGTACATCCATCAAAGGAAACAATTCTGGGTGGGCCAGCTTGTACTTGTTGATAGGCCACTCCAACCAATCTTTAAACAATGGTGTGGCTTCTCCCGCCGCTTCATCCTCCCGCGAACTTACCCGTTGCCACACTTCCTCGCAATAATCCTCCCACTGTGGATGGGCTTGGCCTTGTTGAAGATAGAGGAAACGGCGAACGCTGGCATTAGTTTTGAATTGAGAATTCATTAGACTAAACTCATTAGCTGTTTAAGGTAAGTTAGAATATAGGCTACCGCATAAAGAAAGTAAAGAGTAAAAACAAATAAAATACAAATTAGTTTATTTAGTTTATAATCCCTTGATTTATAAGGTATTTCCCTACCATCCCTTCTTCTGTCCTCCACCGAGTAAGCCCTTCCCCTTCTGTTCTCCTTCTGTCTACGTCTACGTCTACCTTATCTAGCGTCCATGTCCATGTCTACGTCTACGTCTACGTCTATGGCCGTGGCCTTGGCCTGAGATTTACGCATGAGAACAGAACGGGAACATCAGGCCGTGATCCCGCGCAAACCTTGGTTCTAGCATGTGGCCAACTAAAATGCCAACAGAAAAATAAATTAAAATAATTTTAGTTCAGGCCTTGTTTATTTTATTTTAGACACCATATCTCTATTATAGGCAGTTGGCCTATGAAACAACTCAGTGAGTTTAGAAGATATGACTACATTTAACTTTATAGCCGAGCACACGAACCCTTCCTCTAACAGTGTTGATATCTTGATGGGCCAGAATTCTGGTAAACAGGATACCTATAATGAAATGGCAGATGCCGTGTACTGGGGAAAGGTCACTGTTGATAAGGTCACTGGTAAGGTGACCAACATAGGAACAGCATCAGCCCAAGATGTTGGCTCGTATGCAATGGTAAGTGGTGGAATTGATAACGGCCTGATGGATCGGTTCAGTTTCAAAGATGACTTGAACAGTGAGCTGATTAATACGGCCCTAAGTTCTGCTCCTTTCAATAATCATCACACCATGGAAATGCAGAACATCTTTGCCACTCCTGAGTTTGCCGATAGCCTACTCAAAGAAGTAATCTGGCATGTTCGGAAAGTATTTGACCAGAGCATCGGCCAGATGGAAAGTGGTACCAAAGGAGCAGAGATGGATATCCCAGTGTTCCGCAGGAATAAGATGTTGATATCCTCAGTAGCTCTTGGCCGGATGTTTGGACTTTCGTATAAAGATATGAGTTATACGAGGCTTGGTAAGTTTAATCACCGTGTTGGTGCTAAAAATGGTGCGCGTACCAAATGGGTGGGCCGTGAGATTGTTAGTTATGACGGTACGAAGATCAGCACCGCTAAACATATTGCCTGGCAGAAAAGACAAAACAGCATGAAGGTCTTGAACAAGTTTGAGATCACTCAAGAGAGCGTTGCCACTCTGGCCAGCTTCATTCACAACAGACTAAAGACTATTCCTTTCAGATCTTTAGATAATATTGTGGAATAAAACATGGTTTCAACCGTCTACTTAATGAGATGGAAAATCACATAAAAAAGATGAACCCCGTTCGAGAAGCAATTCTTGAATCCCACGATAACTACTTGCAAGATCTCGCGGCAGAACTAAGCGACGAACAGCTAGAGAGATTGCAACAGATTATGCAGATGGAGTGGAAGGCCCATCTGAAAAAAGACTAACTCAAACTACAGCCCTAGGTGTTCAAGATCGAGCGCCTAGGGTTTTTCTTTGCCTAAAAAAATTTCCTCGCTTCGCTCGGGAGTTGAGGAACTCGCTAGTCGCTCGTTGGATGTCTTGCTGGCGCACGCTTTCGCTACCGCACACTTACCACCCCCCGGGTCCCACCCTTCGTCATGCGTGTCTTTATATATATTGGGACCCCCACTAGCGGAGCAAATTTTACAAAATTGGAAAAATCAAAAGGCGGGGGTATTTGGCGGGGGTACTACAAGAGAACAACACTAGTGCTACTCCTAATAACACATAATATCTTTCTTCTTATTATTCTTCTTACTAATACATAATAACACATAAGAGTTCTCTTGGGTGCCTTTGCACAGCGTAACATGGAAACAAAAATCTTGCAAGACCCTTCTTTATAAATTATAATAAAAAATATCTCTTCCTGTCTTTCTTTAAAAGGGGTACAATCAATTGACCACAGAAGACGTAATGTCTGGTACTGAACCCAGACCCAATGCTAGGTCAGAAGCTTACAACTTGACCAAGAAACAAACCAAGTTTGCAGAGGTCTACATAGAAACCAATGATCCTATTCATGCACTGGTAGAGGCAGGGTATGCCCCGGTGAATACCAAGGACGGGAGAGTGGACCGTACCAGAACAGGGCGCAGGGCGCAACAGTACCTCTCCAATCCCAAGCTCAGAGCCTACATAGAAATGCTCAGAGAGGACGTAGTAGAAAAAGTTTCTTGGAGTGCACAGAAAGTCTTAGACAAAATGTACCAGACCTATATGCGTGCCACAGAGGCAGAGGACTACACCAATGCCAACCGCTCTCTGGAGAACATGGGCAAGCACCTAGGCATGTTCATTGACAAAAAAGAAATCAAACAGAATACCACCTTCCAAGGAGTAGACGAAGCATTCACCCCAAACGTAGACGATGACATAAAGAGGCTGGCAGATATCTCTGGGTATTCTCTCTCTGTCATCAAAGGGGGCAAAGGAGAAGACTAGGTGGAACAGACCCAAGGTGCTCCAGAAGAACATCAGCTAAAACTAAGAGAGAACCTGTACCTCAGAGCCATAGACACAGCGCGTACAGACTTCTTCTCCTATGTCAAGTTCATTGCACCCTCCTTGGTCTCAGACTTCAAGGTGGGCAGACACATAGAGGTACTCTCCAGAAAGCTGCAGAGAGTGGTGGATTCTCCTGAACCACAGAGACTAATGGTGTTCCTTCCCCCACGTTCCTCCAAGAGTCTGCTCTGTTCTCAGCTGTTTCCTTCTTGGTACATAGGTAACTTCCCCTCTCACGAAATAATGAGCATCTCTCACTCTGACCAGCTGGCCTCAGACTTCGGCAGAACTGTCAGGGATATCCTCAAGATGCCCCTCTACCAAGAGATCTTCCCCGGGGCCACCCTCAGAGAGGACGTAAGAGCAGCGGGTAAGTGGAAGACCAAGCAGAACGGTATTTACTACGCAGCAGGTGTCAGAAGTCAGATAGCTGGGCGCGGTGCACACATTGCACTGATAGACGATGCCATGTCAGAGGAAGACGCTTTCTCAGAAGCAGGGCGCAGGTACATCAAAGAATGGTACCCGTCAGGTCTGAGGACACGCCTGATGCCCAACGGTTCTGTGATCATCATCAACACTCGGTACCACGAAGATGACCTGTGCGGGTGGCTCCTGAATAACCAGACAGAGGATACCATACCGTGGGATGTTGTCTCCATACCAGCGTGGCTAGACGAGGAATCAGCACAGCTTCTTGATCTACCAGAAGGTAGCTCCTATTTCCCAGAGTGGAAACCAGACAACCTTCTTCGGCTAGACGAGGCAGAGATCCGCGCCAACAACGGGGGTAAGTACTGGCAAGCCCTCTATATGCAGAACCCCACGCCTGATGAAGGTTCCACCATCAAGTCTCACTGGTTTAAGAACTGGGAGCAGGAGGACCCTCCAGAGTGTGATCTGATCATCCAAACCTATGACACTGCCTTCTCCACTCGGAGCACAGCTGACTACTCAGTGATACAAACGTGGGGCATTTTTGACTGGCTCACCGTGGACCTAGCAGGAAGAGAATACCTAGCACCTAACATGATTCTACTGGGCAACGTCAGAGAAAGACTAGAATACCCAGAGCTAAGAAGAACAGCGCAGGACCTATACGACTCCTACCAACCAGATATCTGTATCATAGAGAAGAAAGCATCTGGTCAGAGCCTGATACAAGATATGCGAAGAGCAGGGCTACCCGTGTTGGATTACCTCCCAGACCGTGATAAAGTGTCTAGAGTACATGCCATTACACCACTTTTAGAAGCTGGAAGAGTGTGGCTTCCCAGAGGGAGAGACTGGTCAGAAGATTTATTTGCAGAGGCAATACAATTTCCCTATGCCAGACACGATGACCAAGTAGACGCAATGGCAATGGCCATTCACTACTTGAAGGAATCTTGGCACCTGTCTCACCCGGATGACCCAGACTATGAAGAAGATGAGAATCAAACAAAAGGTAAGAAGACTTACTGGAACTGGAACTAGGAGAACGTAGTGGCAGAGAAGGGGCTTGCATCATTAGCTAGAGAAGTATATGACAGCATGTCTGCGCTTGATAAAGCCGCTCTTTTTACTGCTCCTGTTCCCGTTGTAGGAGATATTGTAGGAGGAGTAGCAGATACAGCTGCTCTTATTGAAGACCCTAGTTTAACAAATGCTGGTCTATTGGCACTAGGACTTATACCTTTTGTTCCTTCAGGAGGGATTACCAGAACTGCACAGAAAGTTGCTGCTAATGTTCAAAATGAAATACCGGGTTTTTATGCAGCTGCTAACCCTATAAAACAAGCAGCAGCTGTTGCAAAAACAATACCACAAGATATAGTTAACATAGGAAAGGCACGTTATGATCCTACAAGTAGGGCGTTACAAGATGAGTTTAATATTTCTGTGGCAGATCAGAGGGCGGCTAATCAAGCAATTAAAATATCCAAGGAGGTTACTCCTAAAATTGCTGCCCTAGAAGCACGTATGAAAGAACTTCGTAAAGTTAAAGATGGTAAGTTACCTTCTTCTGAAAATATAGCTGAACATGCAAGACTTAAAGAAGAAGCTTCTAATTTAAGAAGCATAGCTTCTCAAGCAGCTAAAGCATCCACAGGCCAGTTAAATCAATCAAGGTCTTTTACCAATCAATACTTTGGTCCTGCAGAAGAAAGAACTACTGGATTAAGAAGTATTCTGGATAATATAGATGGAGTAGACCACGTTAAAACTTTCAAAGAATTTAAGGTAGATGATTATATTAAAGAAGTAGGAGACGTAGCGGATATAGATAAAAAAGATATGGTAGCTATGTTTGATCAAATTAAAATAATGCAGCGCATGAATCCTTCCAAACCATATCAAATGAATATCAGAAGAGGACATACTGGAACAGCAGGAAATATAGACCCCGGTATGAAAAGTCAGATATACAGAAGTACTGCAGCAAAAAAAGGAGAAACCGATCTTAGTTTAACAGGTATTAAAAATTCTGTATTTTCTTCTGGTAAATCTTTTACCTCTGATAAAAAATTTCTAGAAAAATTACAAGAAGAGGGTGTTAGAGTTTTAAATCCTGAAGAGGTTCTCAAAGGACGAGCAGCTATTATCAAAGGATCAGGTAAAAGTGATGCTTACGAAATGGGTGGTGTAGGTGTTGTAACTTCAATTGATAAAAAAGGTAAAGTAGTTAACATTGTTAATGATGAGCATGATTTGCTTTCTGCTAAATTACCCGGAGGAGATAGGTACATGAATGTATCTACACCCTTTGTATATGAGCTTGTAAAAGATAAGGCAACTGTAACTAGTGCTAAACAGAAATCTGCTAAAAAGAAATTAGCTGATAGTAAAACTAAAGCTGTTAACAAAGCCACAAAAAAATATGAAAGTATTTTAAAAGATCTAAACATAGACATACCTGAAAAAGTTCCTGCAGGTTTTGAAAGGTCAAGAGAACAATATCTCCGATCACTTGTGGTGGCAAACTTAAAGCCAAGTCACAAAGATTATTCAAGGCTTGTAAAAGACTTTGGAATAGGAATGCCAACCAGAGCAGCTAGGGCTGTACTAGGAACGGAAGAAGAAGAGGTAGAGGTAACAAGAAAAGGAGGAGGTTCTGTAATAGAACGTAATCCTTATCAAAGCTATGAACCAAAAGCAATATAGGTTATACTATGGCAATATCCAGAGCAAACATTCCCAGAGAACTCAGAGGAGGACGTAAGGTGGCCCAGAAAAAAAGTGGTGGTAAACTAGGAAGCGGCTCACGTTTTAAAGCCCTCTCCTCCAAGATTCAGAAGAGTGGCAAGAGCAAGAAGTCTGCAGATGCCATAGCTGCCAGCATAGGTAGAAAGAAGTACGGAGCAAAGAAGATGGCAAAGCTCTCAGCAAAAGGTAGAAAAAGGAAATAAGAAACCATGGCAGTTGAACGCAACCCATTAGAAATGATGGACCCAGAACTCCAACAGGAAATGCCTGTCTCTAACTTTGACTCCATGGGAGAAACTCCTTCCATAGAAGCAGAGATGCTAGAGGAGAGTATTGTTAACTTTATGCCCACAGACGATGGAGGTGTAGAGGTAGAGTTTGGAGAGATGGAAGAGATGATGATCTCTGGTCCAGAAGGTTCTCACTTTGAAAACCTAGCAGAGTTGCTAGATGATGATGACCTAGTTGATATAGGTACCTTGGTCTATGACAGTTACGAAGCTGACAAAGAATCCAGACAAGAGTGGGAACAGATTTTTGAGCGGGGCTTTGATCTCCTAGGTCTCAAGCTAGAAGAAACTTCAGAACCCTTTGACGGTGCGTGCACAGCTGTCCACCCACTCCTGATAGAATCAGTGGTCAAGTTTCAGAGCAAAGCCTCTCAGGAACTATTCCCAGCAGGTGGTCCGGTAAAAGCTCAGATCATTGGAGCATCTACCATTGAGCGCGAGAAGCAAGCGCAACGTGTCAAGAACTTTATGAACTACCAGCTTACGCAGCAGATGCCTGAGTACTTTGAAGAGCAGGAGAGACTTCTCTTTCATCTTCCTGTCATGGGTTCTGCTTTTAAGAAAATTTACTATGACCAACTTCTAGAAAGGCCAATTTCTGAACTGGTTCCCGTGGATCACTTCTATGTATCCTACAATGCCAAAGATCTCAGAACAGCTGACCGTTACACGCACCTGATCTTTCGTTCTGTCAATGACTTTAGAAAAGATGTAGTCTCTGGAATGTACCGGGACATAGACTTAGGTAAGCCTTCTGCTCCTGAGATTCCTGAGATGACACAGAAGATGGACGAACTCATGGGAATAGATTCCTCTGGCATTGACCTAGAGGACCCACAGTACGTTCTTCTGGAGCAACACTGCTACCTAGATCTTCCAGAACCCTTTGACAACCCGGATGGTATTGCTGACCCTTACATTGTAACCATAGAGGAGAAGAGCAAGAAGGTTCTTTCCATCAGAAGAAACTATGTAGAGAATGATCCCAAGAAACAAAAGAAGGATCACTTCATTCACTACAAGTATGTCCCGGGTTTTGGTTTTTATGGTCTTGGTCTTATTCACTTCCTAGGTAACCTGACCATGACAGCTACCACTGCCATGCGTTCTCTGGTGGACGCTGGCCAGTTTGCCAACCTCCCCGGAGGGTTTAAGGCCAGAGGTGTCAGGCTAGTAGGTGACAATGACCCCATATCTCCCGGTGAGTTCAAAGAAGTGGAGAGCACAGGCATTGATCTGAACAAAGCCATCATCACACTCCCCTATAAAGAACCTTCTCAGACCCTGATGGCCATGATGCAGTTTGTCATAGGAGCAGGGCAGAAGTTTGCAGACTCCACAGAACAGATCATTGCAGATTCTAACAACTCAGGACCCGTGGGAACCACCATGGCCCTGCTAGAAGCCTCTTCAAAGTTCTTCTCTGCCATACACAAGCGGTTACACAAGGCACAGAAGGATGAATTTGAAGTACTTGCCCAGATAAACTATGACTTCCTACCTCCAGCTTACCCCTACGAGGTAGTAGGAGGAGACCGCGAGGTGTTCAAACAGGACTTTGACGGGAGAATAGACGTAATTCCGGTGTCTGATCCCAACATTCCCTCCTCTGCACACCGCATGGCACTGGGTCAACTGGCCATTCAGCTGGCAAGTCAGACTCCTCCGGGTACTTTTAACATGCCAGCCCTCTACAGAGAGGTACTAACAGCGGCAAACTTCCCTAATCTGGACGAAATCCTACCTCCAGAGCAGAAACCACAGCCGCAAGACCCGCTGGCAGACATAATCACAGCTACAAAGGGTCTACCCATAGCTGCATTCCCGGGTCAGAACCACGAAGCGCACATTCAGTTCAAAACTTCCTTCCTAAAGGACCCTGCCACGGGCGCAAACCCCATGATGAAGCAGATTGTTCCCATTCTCAACGCAAATATCAGGGATCACATGATTATGAAGTACCAAGAGCAGGTACTTGGCATGGTACAGGCCAGTGGTGTGGCAAATGACCCACAAACTTCCGAGATGGTCATGGCCCAAGCAGCAGAAGAGGTGGCAAACGCCAACGCTGCCATGGGAATTGCCCAGAGTCCAGAGCAACAGATGCTTCTCCTAGAAAAAGAAAGGCTTGAACTGGATAAACAGAAGGCAGAGATGGACGCTGCCAATGATTCTGCCAATATTGCCCTGAAACAGATGGACATGGACCTCAGAGGTAAGGAAAGCATGAATGATCTAGTGGTAAACATAGGTAAGATGGAAGCAGATGAGCGGAAAGAAAACCTGAAGGCTCTGGAAACCAGTGCCAGACTAGAGCTAGAGAAGCAGAAGTTAGATGATGACTCTGAACTTAAAGCTGCTAATACTGCTATGCAAACTTTGCAGTCCATTGGCAATCAAATCAGAGGTGATAACAGTGGGTAAAAGAGAAAGTAAAAAATTTCCCACACGGGATTCAAGTAATGTTAATACTAGGTTTATATCTAGAGAGAGTGCACAAAAGTTTGCAGATCAGGCTAGAGAACAAGCCAGACTTAGGCAACTATTTGGTAGAAACCCCACTGGACTTGAAACACTTAGATTTAATAATCCTACATTTGAAAAAATTCTTACAACTATGGGCGTTGATCCACTCTTCATAGGAAATCAAACACGTATGATAGATGGTAGACCTACACCAGTACCCGTAAGAAGCAGAGCAGAAGGTGGGCGACTGGCTCCTCCTCCTATGCCTAGACCCAGACCAGAGAGGTTTGTACCTCCCATGCCTAGGCCCAGACCTGAAGGACTAACTGCTACCCCAGAAGGTGGAGAGAGTTTTTCTTTTGGCTTTAGTCTAGATGATGTTAATGACTATGTTAACAGGGTACTGAGCGGAGATATTGTCAGTGAAAATCTTAGGAATATGTTTTCTTCTGGAGGAGGAGAAGAGAAGAAAGTAACAGAAGAGGTAGAAATAACTTCTTCTCCTAATTCTCTTGTAGAAGATTTAGCAACAACTATTAAATCTTATGAAGGTCCTGCTATACTCAAAGCCAGAAAACCTGTTAAAGGTGATCCATTTACTATCGGGTTTGGAAGAACCCGTGACTTAGAAGGAAACCCTATAACTGAAGGTACAACTACTACAGAAGAAGAATCAGAGATAATGTTACAAGAAGATATAGCTTTACGCTTACCAGAAATAAGAAGAGCTTATCCTGACTTTGATTCATATCCTAGAGACTTACAGGTACAAATAGGACAGTCGTACTACAGAGGAACTTTGACCCCCGGGCATAGTCCTCAAACTAGAAAGCTTATTAATCAAGGAAAGTTTAAAGAAGCGGCTAAAGAATTTTTAGACAATAAGGAATATAGAGATGCTAAGAAAAATAAAAGGAGTGGGATAAGAGATAGAATGGAAGATGTTGCAAAAGCACTAAGAAACTATGAACCAAGGTCTAGCTAGGATGCCACTCACTCCCGGTAAAAGTAAGAAGGCTATCGCTGCTAATATTAAAAAACTAAGATCAGAAGGATATGATCAGAAACAAGCGGTGGCAATTGCCATGTCCACCTCTAAGCGTTCTCCCAAACGGTCTTCTAAAAAAAAGCGTAGGATGACCAGAAAAAAATAGTTATACTCTGTTATGGATATATTCCAAGAAATAAAGAATGCTTTCCAAACCAAGCAAGAAGCTTTAAAGAATTTGCTTGCGGACGGCCAAGTAGAGGACTATAACCAATATAAGCAGATAGTCGGAACACTCTCAGGAATTGAGTGGTCTTACACAGAGTTAACTAGAATTGTCAATAACAGAATGGAGAATGATTTAGACGATGATTAATCCTAATTTAGCAGGGGCTATAAAAAATGATTCATGGGTCACAGAAGGAGAACACCCAGACCCAGAGATTCTACCAGAACTTCCGGGCTATCACATTCTGGTTCGTCCTGTCAGTATTAAGGCAAAGACCAAAGGAGGAATTATTCTTCCTGAACAAGCCCGGGATGACATTGCATATCTTACCACGGTGGGCCGTGTACTCAAGGTAGGCACACTGGCTTACGAAGACAAGGATAAGTTTCTTGGAGGAGCATGGTGCAAAGAAGGTGACTATGTATGTTACCAGAAATTGTCAGGTACCAAGTTTGTCTACAAGGGCGTAAAGCTTCTTCTTCTCTTTGATGATCAAGTCTTGATGAAGATAGACAGTCCAGAAGATTTAGATACTACTATTGTATTAGGAAGCTAATTGTGGTAATTATATTACTATAGCGTAATCTTAGTATTCGCACACTATGAAGAGGACAGAACATATGTCAGAAGAACAACAAGAAAATGTAGCAGAAGAACTAACAGAGTGGAGTGAGATTGATCTCTCCCCGGAAGATAAAAAAGAAAAGGTTGAGTTTGAAGTAGAGGGTTCTGAACCAGAAGAACTGGCGTCAGAGCCAGACCCAGACCCAGCTCCAGTAGCAGCAGAAGCTCCAGAGGAGATGCCTGAGTTAGATGGCATAGAAACCAAAGGAGCAGAAAAAAGAATTAGGCAGCTTGTCAAGCAGAAGAAAGAGCGGGACGAGCGTATTGCACAGCTGGAAGCAGAGCGTCACCAATTCCTTCATACAATAGACCAAAGAGATAAAAATACTGTAGATCTACACAAGGTTACATATGACCAGTCAGAGAAGCAGTTAGCACAACAAGCAGAGTTAGCAAAGCAGTCCTACTTGACAGCTTATGATTCTGGTGACAAAGAAAGAATGTTAGAAGCTCAAGAGATTTTAAATAAAACTCAGGTACAGCTAAATAACATTGAACAGAATAAAAGCCAACTGTCTCAGTACGAAAGAACTCTAGAGGCAAGAGATCTACAGAGGCAACAACAGATACAGGCGCAGCAGCAGCAGCAAGAGGCTCCTCAGACAAATGAGTATGATCCTCAAGCTGTAGAGTGGAGTCAAAAGCCTGAGAACAATTGGTTTGGAACAGATAACATTATGACTGTGGCGGCTTTAACCATAGACGCACAGCTTAAAGAAGAAGGTTATGATCCATCCTCCACTAGTTTTTACAGTGAGGTGGATTCAAGAATGAGGCAGGAGTTTCCACACAAGTTTAATCAGACAGTGGAAGAAGCCCCTGCTCAGAGACCTACTCAACAGGTAGTAGCAGGACAGTCGCGCAGTCCTACTAATTCCTCCTCTTCTAAGAAAGTCAAGCTTACACAAGAAGACGTAAGAATGGCTCAGAAGTGGAACATACCTCTTGAGAAGTATGCTGCTGAAAAAGCACGGGCAGACCGTGCAGCAGGTGAGTACGTACCTATTAGTAGGTAAATGCGCGTAATAAAAGCAAACAAAGGAGCGTTTAAAGATGAGTAAAGCAAATAGTAGAGCAACTCAAACTAGGGAAACTGAAACGAAAGAATATACATATACCGAACCTAACTGGTTAGATGTTCCCGACCCTGTTGTAGACAGATTCACCAATGAAGACATGGTTCTCCGTTGGATACGCATCTCCCTCAAAGGTGATGATGACTACAAGAACGTAGGTAACAAGATGACGCAAGGCTGGGTATTTGTAACCCCGGAAGAAGTTCCTGAAATGTTACACTCTGCAACTGTTTTAGATACCGGACGCTATACCAACTGCGTTGTACGGGGGGATGTCGCTCTAGCCAAGATGCCCCGTGGCAAAGCAAAGGCCAGAAATGATTATTACCAGAACAAAGCTAACGCCATGATGGACGCTGTAAATCAGCAGTTGATGGCAGCTTCTGATTCTAGAATGCCCATTTCAAATAATAGCACTTCAACTGTAACCAAGGGTAGAATGCCACAGTTTCAAAACTAAAAGTCTACTGTTTATTCTACTCATCTTTAAAAGGAGAGTGTAGTATGACTACTACGAAAGCCCTAAACGGTCTCACTCCTTCGCGTAGATACTCTGCTGGTGCTAACACCGTGCAGACAAGAAACTATCGGATTGCATCTGGAGCAGAAGGAAGCATCTTTACAGGTGATCTTGTTCATGTCAGAGGTGGTTTTGTTTCGGTAGTTGGTAATGATAGTGGTGCCAGTGATACACCAATTGGTGTTTTCATGGGTTGTTACTTTGAACAAGACGGTGAGCCAAAGTTCCGTCAATTTTGGCCCACGGCAACGTCTGCCAGTAATGCCTACGCGATTGTTTGTGATGATCCACAAGCTACTTTTGAAATTCAGTGTGACACCAGTTCTTCTGTTGGTGATATCATGGAGTTCAACTTTGAAGTGACCAGAGGTGCAGGTTCTACCTTCACTGGTCGTTCAGGGTTTGGCCTTGATGTTGCGTCCAGAACTTCTGGCACAGCGGCTATGTTCCGTATCATTGACTTTGTTGATACCCCGGGTAACGACATTGACAATGGAGCAGAAGCGGCTTTCCCAATCGCTGAAGTTCAACTTATCCACCACCAGTTGACTAAAGTGTCATCTGGCGCGTAACCTGAAAGGAGCTTAGACAATGGCTATAAATAGAGCTAGTATTGCCAAGCAGCTTCTGCCGGGACTTAATGCCGTTTTCGGTATGGAGTATGGAGAAGTTGCTGATGAATACAGTGTTCTCTTTGAAGTAGAGAACTCTGATCGTGCGTTTGAAGAAGAGGTTCTCTTCACTGGTTTCGGCACTGCACCTGTCAAGGGTGAAGGCGCTGCTGTCCAGTTTGACAATGCACAAGAAAGTTACACTGCAAGATATACGGCTGAAACCATAGCTTTGGCCTTTGCAGTTACGGAAGAGGCAATGGAAGACAACCTGTATGACACGTTTGCCAAGCTGCGTGCCAGAGGGCTTGCTCGTTCCATGGCTAACACCAAGCAGACTAAAGCTGCTGATGTTTTCAACAACGGTTTCAACACCTCCTTTGCAGGTGGTGATGGACAACCTCTCTTCAGTGCCAGCCACCCAACGGTTGGTGATGGAAACCAGAGCAACCTGATTGGTTCCGCTGGTACGGTTGACCTTTCTGAAGCAGCGTTGGAGACAGCATTGATTAGTATTCAGACGATTAAGGATGATCGTGGTATTCTTGTAGGTGGAAATGCAGTATCCCTGCACGTTGCACCGGGGAACCAGTTCACGGCAGACCGTGTGCTGAACAGCCCGTATCAACCTAACACGGCTGATAACAACATCAACGCTATCAACCATCAAGGAATGATCCCACAGGGTTATTCTGTGAACAAGCGTTTCCAAGATTCGGATGCGTTCTTCATTAAAACTGACGTTCCAAACGGAACGAAGATGTTTGTAAGAGCACCGCTTGCCACTAAGATGGAGCCTGACTTTGACACGGGTAACCTCCGTTTCAAAGCTAGAGAGCGTTACAGCTTTGGTTTCTCGGACTGGAGAGGATTCTTCGGTTCACAAGGAGCCTAAGTACTTTAGTGTGGAGGGGCTGAGATATGCCTCTCCACTACTTCTTTTTCTTTAACATATTTGAATGGCACCTAGGGTGCTGGTCTTAGAAAGGACTGTTCATTATGTCTACACATTTTCCAAACGGTGTCACAAACGTAACCAAAGAGTCTACGTTTGGTGACTTAAAAGAAATGGTCCCGAACAAGTACACCACGTTCTGGGCAGACTTTGTAACCCCTGCTGATTTAGGTGCACCTGCTTTTAATGGTGGACCAGCTGGTGCAGTCTCTTGTAATATGTGGGATATCACTGTGGTAGACAGTGGAGGAGATAATGCCTCTGTTATTTCTTGCACAGACGGTGCAGGAGGTTTCCTTACAATTACTACAGATAACGCAGAGAATGACGGGGTTGCCCTTCAATCAAAAGTAGAACCTTTTAACATTGACGAAAGCAAAGAAACTTTCTTTGAAACGCGCCTCAAGGTAGGTGACGCCACACAAACGGATTGGCTCTGTGGTCTTGCAATTAAGGATACAACTCCTTTTGCGGGTCTCTCAGATTCTATCACGTTTAAGTGTGATGATGAGAGTACAGCTATTCGTCTAGTTTCTGAAACAAATATGTCAGGTTCAATTGTTTCTGCCTCTGTCACGGCAGTTGCTTCCATGACAGACGATACCTTTGTAAAACTAGGCTATCACTTTGACGGTTTCAGTAATATTAAAGTTTATGCTGATGATGTTCATGTTGGTACTGTCAGTGTGGTATCAGGTACTAATCTTGTCACTGACGAAGATATGGCTCCTATTATTGCGGTGCTTACAGGTGAAGCAGCTGCTAATACAATTACAGTTGACTATATCGCTGCAATGCAAGAGAAGTAATAAGCTGAACCTTGGAAAGCCAACAGCTTTGATCTATAATAGGGGGAGGATCAGGAGATGGTTCTCCCCTTTCTTTTAGGAGAAAAATAAATGACAACTACACTTAAAATTGCACAGGTAGAAGGTGGTGCAGGAGGTAATGGCCTCATGGTTGATGCCAAGTCCAGTGTAACTCTGGCAGATACCAGAATCAGGCTTTATACTTTTGCTGTCACCGTTGCCTCTGAAATTGTAATTGGAGATAAGAAAGGTGTGGTGATCAAACAACCTGCCTTAGCTGCCAATACAGCAGATAATGTTTACATAGGGGATGACGGGGTAAGGTGTGAAGGTAATGTCTCTGTTGCTGGTATCAGTGACGGTGGTAAAATTTACGTTTACTATGGCTAACCCAGATGGACTTTAACTCCCTTGTCAGCGCAGTTGTAGAGACCACTGAGAATGATGGCTCAGAGTTTCTAGGTGCTCTTCCTAATATGATACAGAGAGCACAGGATAAGATGATGAATGACCTAGATGATCAGGGTCTTGTCTCTTACGCCAGTGTAGCTGTATCTTCTGGAACTGCAGAAGTATCTGTGCCTAGTGGTGGAGAGATCATCAAGACCTTTACCATAGAGGTCAGTGGTGCCAGAACTCAGTTGAAGCATAGACCCTATGAGTATATGCTAGACTACTGGCCAGTCTCGGCTTCCACGGGTACACCTAGGTACTACGGTTTTAAGACTAACACAGAGATTAGAGTAGCACCTACACCTTCTGCCACAGTAGATTCTCAGATAGGATTCATTGCACAGATTACAACTATTACATCTGCAAGTCCTACCAACTACTTTACGCAGCACTGTCAGAATGCGCTCTTCTTTGCCACCATGATAGAAGCATCTCTCTTTATGAAGAGCTTTAACACAACTCAGGCGTGGCAGCAAGAGTACCAAGGTGAGATAGAGCGGTTGAGAAACAGAGCCAGAAGAAGTAGACAGGATGACATGCAGACAAACTTCAGCCCAGCTGGAGGACCCAACACACTGATTAAAGGGAGCGACTAACTATGGCTAAAACACTTAAAGAAGAAAAACTAGAAGCTTTTAACAAGCCACAGACTTCAAAGGATATAGACCAGAATCCTCCGACTTCTACAAAGATGTTGGATGCAATCGTAGGCAGACCCACTGGTCAAGGTTACGGGGCTGCAAGGAAAGGACCAAATGTTGTCTGAGGAATCTAAATCAGAAAAAGCATGTGGCAACCCCTCTTGTCAATGCACAGGGTGTGAAGATTGTTCTTGTTCTAAAGAAGGGGGGTGTAACTGTACACAACCAACTGGAGAATAGAAAGGATATGAATGGTGGAGGACTTTAGTGTATTTCAGGCTATTTCAGATTACGGGCTTGCCATAGTTGCCACCATAGGAGCGGGTGCAGCAGCTTGGAAACTTTTACATTTTATGCTTAGAGATGTAGCAACCGCACTGAAAAACCAAGATGAGATTATTATTGCTCTTATAGACAAAAACAACAGAGTAGAAACTTTAATACAAAGAATGGACTCTAAGCTAGACACAGTTTTACAACACAGCTCAGATCCCTTGTTAAAGGAATCAAAAGAAAGGTATAGGTCCTAATGGCTTTTGAAAAATTTGACCTCACGGTAAAACCTTTTGGATCAAAGAAAGTTAAGGTAACGCAGGAGCTACCTTCGGGTAGGCGTGTACCTTATATGAAATCTAAACCTGCTAAGTATGCTGTGGGTGGACCCGTTAAACCAGCGTGGATGAGGAATAGATAAGTTATGGCAGTTGCAACTACATCAGACTTTGATGCCACTTTCTTCATAGACGAGGTGATAGAAGAAGCCTTTGCCATGATAGGAGGAGAGCCAGAACTAGGCAATGATGGTATCACTGCCAGACGTTCTCTTAATCTTCTGCTTACTGATTGGCAGAACAGAGGTGTTCTTCTCTGGGGTACAGATATAAAATCTACTGTTCTTACTGAGAACGTAGCTGAGTATACTCTAGAGGATGAGACAGTGGATGTTCTCAACGGGTATATTAGATTGTCTTCTAACTCTAATGACTTTCAGATGAACCGTATGTCTTATGAAGAATACGAAGCTATCACCAACAAAGCTACAGCAGGAAGACCTACTCAGTTTGCTACTCTTAAAGGCAGAGATAATATGAAGGTATATGTCTTTCCTGTTCCTGATGCAGCAGATACCTATACCTTTAGACAGTATAGAATGAAGCGTCTGAAAGATGTTAACAGAAGTGCGTTGGAAAATGCAGATGTTCCTTTCAGATTTCTTCCCTGCCTCACTGTAGGTCTTGCTTATTACCTAAGTCTCAAGAGACCTAATGTTCCTACAGAACGTATCGCCATGCTCCAAGCTCACTACGAAAGTCTTTTAGGTACTGCTCTAGAAGCAGATAAAGAACGGGTAAGTTTGTTTATTTCTCCAAGATTAAGGATAGTATAGGATGGCTAAACTCTGTCCCAAAGGAAAGGCAGCGGCTAAACGTAAGTTTGATGTTTACCCTTCAGCTTACGCAAATATGTACGCCTCTGCTGTTTGTTCTGGTAAGGTCAAACCCGGGGGAAAGAAAAAAGGAAAGAAGAAAAAACTTGTAGGAGCCAAGACAGGAGGTGGTCTGAGAAAGTGGGTAGGTGAAGAGTGGGTAGACATAGGTGCTCCTAAGAAGAACGGTAAGTTTCAACCTTGTGGAAGAAAGTCTGCCACAGGTTCCAAAAGAAAATACCCTAAGTGTGTTCCGCTGGCCAAGGCAAAGCGTATGACAGCTGGACAAAAGAAGTCTGCTGTTCAACGTAAAAGATCAGTGAAACAAGGTGTAGGTGGTAAGCCTACCAATGTTAAAACTTTTGCAAAGAAGAAAAGGTGATGGCAGTTAAGAAACGAAAAGGTACTATGAAAGGTCATAGCATCAGCGGTGGGCAGAAGAGACCTACCAAAGCTGGGGC
>Ga0080013_1000950_pt1 | contig 39420 bp, 48 predicted proteins | sample ETNvirenome_6_85_FD_69236 | JGI IMG/M metagenome (GOLD analysis project Ga0080013, IMG submission 69236) | Marine viral communities from the Pacific Ocean - ETNP_6_85 (SPADES assembly) (version 2) | ecosystem: Environmental > Aquatic > Marine > Oceanic | place: Pacific Ocean | collected 2013-06-19 | reverse complement strand
GTATTGGCATTGCTTTTCACCCGGATTAATTGGGGCTCCGGGTTCATTGGCATTCTGAATGATTCCCTTTATCTCTTCCCGTGCCTTTGCCAAATCTTTTACCGTATATTCTACCAGTGAAATCTCTGGCTTGATGCGTGGCTGGATGATTGCTGCGGTGACTTCTGTTACCTTATCATAGTTCTCTGCAACGAGAACTGCATAGCAACGCATCTGCAAATTGTGCTTTGCCTCTGCTGGTTCATTGAACCCGAATTTGTAGTCGTAAAGTAGTGCACGGTTTTCATCGATGACGAGGCCATCAAATCTACCAGACACACTATTATCAAAAGCGGAGAGCCTTTGCTCTTTGATGTGGTTTATTTCAACCCCGTCAAATAAAGGTTGGCTGAGGAAAAAACCATCTATCAATTCTGCCCGTAATTGTGATGCCCTGAAGGCCAGCTCACGCTCTGATTCATCTTCAAGAGAATGAATATCATCGGCCTCGAGGGCATCGTGCATCCTCAAACCTGATTCTGCTATTGGGCTTGTAGGGTTAGGTTTCCCTTTTTGCCTTTCATTGCTTCCGGGGCAAAGTGCGGCCTGCTCCATTTTTGAGGCAGTAAGGTGGTCAGGTCTTTTTTTCATTTCAATTTCATGCAAATTTTTGAATGAGATTCATTAATTTGATCTGAAAGCAGCCCCAATATGTCATAAGTTTTATTGGTGCTTTTTAGCAGATGAAAAAGTGCGCGTGTATTCCAACTCAGCCTTTCTTTCTCCAAATCCTTTACCCGTGATGCCCTTATCCTCCAGGCAATTGATTTTTGTTTTTTCATCTCAGTTACAAAAAGAATTCAGGATGCCGCCCACAAGGAGCGGCACCCTTAACGATGCCTAACCCTAAACAGGCATTTCAACCGGCTCAGATTCTTTTTCCTCTATCTCTGCACCTTCAGGGGCATCATCTCCAAAGAGCTCAAGCTTGGGATCGAGAGGGCCATTATCAAAAACGGGTTTTTCTGGGTTATCATTTCCACCATTCTCCGCAACCAATTCGGGGTCTCCATCGGCGTACCCAGCAAATCCAAATGAGGTTCGGACCCCCTGAGCCAATGCTTTCCAACGCAACATCCGGTGAGGGTATTGTTTCCAAGGCTCCGTATTCCTTTTGCACTCAGAGAAAAACTCAGTGATTACGGTGGGATTGTCCCGGCCTTTCACCCAAATAGTGCAGGCACAGGATACAGGTGCGTTTTTTTCATCAATAGTAGTATTGAAGTGCATCCCATTGAATTTCGGGTGCTGGTTTGCTATCTTAATCCAGCCATCTATCCCAATAACGGGAACAATCCCCCCCCCACGGGAAGGGAAGGCATAGATTTCTTTTGTTAGTGGATTCAATTTGTGTTCATTGGCCACCACTACAAGGCTGAGCATTTCCTCGTCACTTGCCCCCTTGAATACAGTGTTTTTAAGCGTCAAATGTAATTTTGATGGGTCAATGTTCATCCGGTCTGCCATGACAGCAAGGGCACTTTTTTTATCTTTTAAGTTCATTATCTTTTTGGGGTAGTAGTTTAGTTATAATATTATTTTGTTTCTGTTCCTTCATGATTTTCATGCGACAGCTTTTGCAAGTATGGTGCTTTGGTTCGGCTTCATCAGCACAAAGCACACAAGGCTTATGCAATTCAGAATTTTTATTTTGCTGGGGCACAGGAAAGAAATTCTTTAAGGGAGCTGAAAGTGATTCGGGTAATTTTAGGCCCTATCTTTCGGCTTTTGAGTTTTCCGGCTGCGAGTAATTTCCAAATGTACGAGATGTGGCAATCAAGTATCGCTGCTGCTGTTTTGGGTGAGACGCATTTGAGTTCTGCGGCCTCCCTCGAGAGGGTTTGTTGAATTTGTTCATCAATAGCATTCACGGTTTTTAGTGTGTTCGTGTCATCGTGTAGGACACGTTAACAGAATCCCCCAAACTGCCCAATGCTAGTTATTACTTACTTTTGCCAAGCAATTCCCAATTTATAGACAAAAAAAACCCCCTCCTGAATAGGGGGGGGCAGAATTAGATGTAAACCGATTGATTAAATATCATTGGGCGGCGGTTTCAATTTATCATTCTTCAATGCTTCATCGATCACATGGCGAATGAAATCAGATTGATTGAGGTTTAATTTGGCTGCCTCGATTTTTAATTTATGGGCGATTTTCTTATCGACCCAAGCAGATACCATTCGATTTTCTGCATTTCTTTGGGGCGGAGATTTCCTTTTATTTGTGCTTTTCTTCACTGAGTGCGTTGGGTTTGGAATCAATTGTTAATTACCTTCAGCGGTATAGGGTGAGGGATTATCCGCAAGTGACAGTCTATCAATTAAAGTATTGAGCACGGGAGCTTTCTTGCCGATGTCGGCCAAGGCTTTGCGGTGACGCAGCGCAATGGCCAAGGCTGTCTGGCCTGAGCCAGTAACCATCCCCGCCTTGACTTCGTGATGGGTTACTAGAAACCAAAGTGCCGATTCATAATTGGTAGATTGAATGTATTGCATCAACGGAGTCAGGCCATCCAAGTCCTGATTGATTTTATTGTTCCCGTATGAATTGGCCTGAATATTAACATCAGCACCCATTTCAATTAACCGATTCACAACGTGATGATCTGAATCATACTTTGCGCAAAGGTGCAGAATGGAATGCTTGAAATCCCCGTCACGGATATTTATTTCAGCACCCTCCAGTAACAAATGCCTGAGCCGGGTGAACTTTTCAAGCTTGTGATCTAAAGGCACGTTCATATTGTGCCGGGTTAGCAGGGTTTCAAGTTCAGAGTGATTAACCTTCAAACTGTCTGTATCACTTTTAAGCCCAAGAATTTCAGCCTCAAGTCTGGCAGATTCCATCTGCTCATCTTCCAGTAAAATTTCAAGCCGGGTTAACCCTTCAGTCAGTCCAGCGATACCCTCAGCATCTTCTTTCGCTTGGGCTTCAGATCGGTTTGAGTGTGCCTGAAATGTAAATGCCAGGAGTGTGAGTGAAATCAGCAGGCAGCTTACTAGGCCGAGCAGCACTAAACTTATTCTGCTGCGCAGAATGTCATTCCAGACAGCCTTCAGTTTTGGTTGAAAGTTTTTGGTGAGCAGAAAATCCATCCCAAGTCTTTGAAGATAGGTAGCTTGCTCTTCTGTCACCTCTACATCGATGCGTTCTTTTGATTTTGGTTCACTCATAATAAATTGCGATAAACTGCCCAAGACTTATCAGAGCGCATCTGAAAGGAAAGTTTTTTAGTCGGTAAGACGGTAAGACTTTTAAACAATCAGACAGGGGTTATTCGCAACTTATCCCAAACCATAAAAAAAACCCCCATGCAGGGGGCTGAATTATGGGGCCGGGGTTTTACGCTGCCCGGCGCACCTTCACCTTGCTACTCTTGTTATGGGCCGGGGATGGTAGCAGTTCATTGAAGTCAGGATAATCTACCTTGTTGATTTTATCATAATAATAATCGTGCGTTGTCTGAGAATTTGCGTGGCCTAAAACAAAGGCGACATCGGCAAGACTCTGTGTTTTTTCAGCGAGTAATGAGCCAAAGTATTTGCGCATTTCATGTAAGCACTGATGCCTGACCCACCCTTGCTTTCTGAACCAACTGCTCACGTCCCGTTCTAATTTCCGCTTGCGGTATTGATGAGTGCCGCCAATAACATAGTCATCATCGGTTGCCATCCCAAGTAACTCTTCATATAGACTGCCGGGGATTTCAACCTTGCGTTCTTTAGATGATTTTGTTCCGTCTGACGATTCGTTGATGCCCAGATAAATAAAGATGCCCCCAGCTTCCCGGCGAATATCCTCCCACATAAGAAATTTGATTTCACCTACCCGGCACCCGCAGCTAAATGCAATCTTGAATGCCTTGTATACTTCTGGATCAGTTTTCACGATGTCTAACAAGCCTTGCTTCAACCTGTTCAGTTTGCGTTCATCTGGCACCCTGTATTTCTTTTTAACGGTTTTATTCACGCCGCGTGGTTTTACCCGGCAAAACCTGTGGACTTCCTCTGGAATATTGATGTCTGTGTAGATGCCTTCATCAGGATCATCACTCATCAGGTTCCCAACCACCTTGCCGTCAGTAGAAAATATTGATGAGATTCGACGCAAGACACTATTCACTGTCGTGTTCAGTCGCTGTCTTTCTTCTGGTGTAAGTTCACCGCTCTTTTTGTTTTTCAGATGCTCTGGCACTTTTTCATATGCCCGGTAGGTCACACCCTCTTCTAATTTGATTCGCCGGTATATTTTCGCCGCATCAGGATTCAATAAACGTAGCGACATTTTGCCGACTTTCTCCTCACGTTCGTGTTGCTTTTTATGGCTGCCATTCAAATTGATTGCCTTGCGCTCAGGTACATCGCAACGGTATCCACCCACGGTCGTTTCAATATCATAAACCGTACACATGAAGTTGCATAACGCATTAATGTTCCTGCTGATCGCAGTACCCTTTAGTGCCTTGGCCTGAGTTGAATTACGATAGCGGGTGATGACTTCCCCCACGGTTGCGGCAGCTTCCTTTGTCGAGCGGGTTGCGGCCACGGCCTCCTTGTTCCCGGCCAGAGCATTGCCAACAAGCTCCTCAGCCAGCTTCTGTGCTTCCTTCTTAGACAGCCCGACATAGACCCGGTAAAGTTCCTTGCCCTTGACTTTCTTGCGCAGCGTCCAATCCCCCCGTTTGTTTTTCGTGAGGTTTTTATCAGTTACAATTTTTCTTTTCATCTGTGGTGTTCCTTTCTACGTTGTCGTCATTCCTAGGTGGGCCCATAGCTCAGTGGTTAGAGCAGGGTGCTCATAACGCCTTGGTCCTTGGTTCGAGTCCAAGTGGGCCCACCATTTTGTTTTACCGGCAGACGGTCTAAACATAACCGCTTGCCCACCCCTTTCACCCCTAAGAATTCCACAACCTGTTCCCCGGAAAAGGGGAGTGGAGTCAATTAAAGGGGAGTGAACAGGGGAGTGAAGTGTGCTTGTCCCGGTTTTACCGGGCTGAAAATATGTACAGCAGGGGATTATGAGTCCCTTGGTATGCGTAATTCTTGATGAGCCTTGGTGCATTTTCCTAAGAAACAACGTGAGCGACTTACCAAGAGTTATCACAGTTGACGGTATTAAAGGGGAGTGAAAAGGGGAGTCAGTTGCGCTCATTTTCCACCGCCCTTCTTGGTCTTGTTTTTCCGGTATTTATCCCAGCGAGCTTTGACCGCATTCCGTGCAATTTCCTTTCTCCGCTCCGGAGAAAGGTTTGCTTTATTTTTCCCGCCCTTAGAACCGATTGCGGCCATATAGTCTGAAACCTCTTTTGGTATCTCATTGCTCATAGTATCACCTCCGTAATGGCCTCAGAATGGCCTCTCTGGTGTTTTCTTTTCCCCCGGGGAGCTTTTCCCGTAAAGCGGGTGTTATTCTCAGGCTGGGCATTTCTCGGCCTGCCACCCTTCTTAGCTGCGCCCTTGAGGAAGTCCCTGACCGTATCGGGCACCGGGGATGCCTCCACCACGTCATAGGCAGCGGCACGGTGCGCTGACTCCTCTGAAGGGTCTGCGCCGGTAAACGCTGACTCAAAATCCGCAAGAGCCTCATGCCAATCCTCAGCCCAGAAGATAATTCGCTTGCTGCCCTTGCGTGCTTCAAATCGCTTTCTCATTTCACCACCTCCTTGCGTGCCTTGCAGAATTTTATTCCCTGATCAACGATTGCCTTTGCAACGCTATGATCCCAACCGGGATGCTCGCAGGATTGATATGCGTATTCATTAAACATCTTCAGCACGTTATATGGGCTGAGTTTTTCAACATCTAACTCACCAGGCATTTGACATTCAGCCAGATACTCCTCACGCGTCATATGCACGAATGCTTCTGTTGATCTTCCACGCAAGTCTTTGTATCTGTACTCAACTGAGAAGATAGTTTCATCAACAAGTGCTTCCACCAACTCCTCCCGGCCTGCGCCATCCACGCCCAACTCCCATGAGCTTAGTTCATTTATGTCGGTTACAGATTCAAGGTAGGTAACAAGATTCTGAATGACTTCTGGTGTTACGATATATGCGCTCATTATTCGGTTCCCTCCATTACTGATTCCATATTGTGCTGCGTCTCTACGTCTGGGCCGTTTGACCTTTCCTCATCGTCATCGGTTCCACCGTTGTCGTTGCGCCAAGTGAATACCCTTAAACCGCTAACCCCTAATGATTGTCCCTCGCTGTAATACAAGCTTGGATGGTTTGGGTTTATCAATTCCCTGTCAGGGTGGTTGTCATTCAGCCACCTATCCCTTTCAGGATAGGAGCCAAACGTGATCTCAATATGTGGATGATCGTGATTCACTTTTCACCTCCGATCACTAAGTCAGCGGTGTTGTGATTTACTTCAAAGTGTTCTCGTGCTTTTGAATAATTATCGCCTGTCGCAAACTTGACGATGTTCCAGTGGCCGAACATATTCATTGTTCCTGCGCTTCTTGTTCCTTCATAATCCTCCCACTCTGAGAGGGTGATTACTGTCTGAGGTGTTTTAGTTTTTTGTTTCATCTGTTTGGTTCCTTTTTGGGGTTATGCGTTTGCGTTTTGTGAATCGTGATTCAGTACAAAGTTCACGATGTTTTTAATTGCGTAGTAAGTAACCTCAGCGCGGCTGCCGCCAGAGGTGGAGTCGTTGCAGAAGTTGCGAACTCCAATCAGATCCCTTTTGTTTTTGACTTCACTTTGCGGTTTGTCGTACAGGCTGTAATAGCACTCTATGTATCCACCGCCTGAATCCTTCCAGTAACTCAGTTCAACTGTTATCCCTAATGCGCCGCCAAGAGCCTTGCGCGTGATCCTTGGGTAAATGTTTCTGAAGGTGTCTGGATGGTGTTCCAGTTCTGCATTGAGTTGGTCTGTGATCTTCTTGAGTTTTGCTTTGTTAATATTCATCTGTTTGGTTCCTTTTATATTTTGAGTTATGCGTTAATGAGTTCATTGACAAACCGCCCTACTGGAGTGCGGTCAAATCCGGTGGGGTCATTGTAAACTTGAATGTTATGATCTGGGTTTGGCTGGTATCCTCCTGACACCTCGCTGCGAGCTATAAAATCCTTATGATCTGAAATGCAGTTTCCATAACAGTTAATAAACACCTCAGGATTTTCTTTAAACTCTCTGACAAAATATTTTTTCCGGTCATACCATAATTCCCAGTCTGAATTGCTTGGTGCGCTCCATAGAATCTCACTCTTGTAAACCGGGTATGCCTTCCACACCCCAAATCCTCCGCTGACCATCCCGTTGGTTTGCTCTGCGTCATATTCAAGATAGAATTGAACGTTGTTGGTAGTGTAAAGGTATTGCCCTTTGCGAAGTTGTTTTACTTTGTAATTTTTATTCATCTGATTGGTTCCTTTTTTTGGTTAGTGTTTACTTGGTTACAATTACGATGTGCTGGTTGCCGTCATCGTCTAATTCAAAACGGATTCCTGTGACTGATTTTGTAGAAATGATTTGGCCGTATTTTTCCTCACTGATTGTGTGAACTTTTGCGCTCTGATCTCCAACGCTGAAAAGTAAGCTGCGGAGTCCCTCTACTGTAATGGCTTCTGAAGTTTTGTTTGTTGCTATCATCTTGTTGGTTCCTTTCTTGTTTATTTGTTTAACTCTCTGACTCCGTGACCTGTTTGGCTGTCCCATTCCCAGTCACCCCATTTGCTTGTGATTTCTTCCATCCTCTTTTCAGCTTCCAAAAGGGTTGGGTATGGGCCGTAAACATCTGGGTCTGCGCTGTCCCAGCTAATGACTATGCAGTAATTCATTTTCTCAGTTCCTTTTGGGTTAGCGGTTAATGTTTAACTTATCTACTGCGGCATCGATTGAATCCTGATCGGGTGCGGTGCAAATGATTTTTAGATCACGCTTTGCTACGTCCATCCTCCAGTCGCTGTATTCTGCATCGACGTTTTTCTTTTTGTAGTCACCGAACTCTGGAAGGAATTTGCTTCCATCGATCCTCACGCATAGCGTGTAGTATTTTTTGTTCCGTGGGCCTGTTACTTCGATTCCGTTTATCTTCATCTGTTTGGTTCCTTTTTTTTGTTTAGTCGGTCAGTCGGGCTGACGGTTCAAATCTATACTAACCGGCTAAGAAGTGAAGCTGAATCTGCAAGTTTTTTGAGCAGGGTATTATAGGGTTGAAAACGCCCCTTTTCCCCGGTACGGTTCGAAAGTCATCTGTGACGTTCCAGAATAACCGGTTTGGCTGCGGCCAGCCGGTTGTTCGTTTTTCAGACAGAATCCCCAAAAAAAATGCGCTGAGGATTGCGCGTGCTGCGTCTTTATTTGTGGCCGGGTATCTTTACACCCCGGAATTCAAATTGAATTAAATGATTTTCCAATCAGTAACCAAGGCACGATGAATACAAGTAAAGTCACCTTGCTTGGAGTCTGTGTAAATTGAAGATGCCAGGACAAATGATTTGCGATCCAGCTTGACCAGTTTGCCTTCCGAAACACACTCAGCCAATTCCATATCAGAAAGTTCACCACCCACGCTGCCGATTGGATCAAGCCAAGTAACTGACAGACGCTTGCCCATTAGGCTTTGTGTCATAGGTTTCATTTCAACTTGTAAAAATATTTTGGGATCACGCGCCCATCCTTTGCACGGGTTACACAAAATTTTTTCTTTTCTACCCGGCCCAGTTCTTCAAGCTTTCTCAAATGCGGGCCCACGCTTGCTGTCGCCATCTTCAGACTCCTCGCAAGTTCATCCTGTGAAAGCCATCCGGTTGGCACTTCATCAATTCCCTTACAGGCATCAATCATAGCCTGTGCCCACTTTCGTATATCCTTGTCCTTATGTTTCAAGGATGCAGCCAAACTTGTCCTACTTTTTCCGCTTGCCATATCTTGTGTTCCCCCTTCTGGTTCACTACTCCGTACAGCCACCCGTTTTGCCAGCGTGCTGTTGCGGTGCGGTGTGAGGCATAAGTCATTTTTTCAATATCACAAAGACAGCCGCCGCTGTAACCCTTCGCGCCGCCGTGCCGAATCGCGTTTTGTGCTTCTATCCGATGGAGGTGCCCCATCACAACTGTCCCCCCCGGTTCAGCAAAAATTTCCGCGTGTTGCTTTACGCTTGCCATGTTCGCCGTGTACCCATGAACAAACGCCACTTTTTTTAATCGGTAAACCCCCCGCTCATAATGGTATGGATAAAACCGTGCCCCAATTTTTTTTAACTCCCGGTGCATCCTGCTCACGCCATCTTTTGCGTATTCCCGAACAAGGCCAACTCCATCCTCTGCAAGTTTGAACAATCGGTGGTCATGGTTCCCGCAAAGGAAAACGGTGGGCCGGGTAATTGAGAGCATCATCAGGCCGGCAGTCCAATCGGACACAAGATTATCATAATAATCATTCTCACCTTGCGTAATACCTTTGCGCAATGATCTGAAGTCAAACGCATCGCCCAGACATATGCGGTGCTTGGGCTTGAATTCTTTGATGTGTTTTTCGAGGGCAGCTAAAGAAGAGCGGCAGACATGATCACCGTGCGAATCACCCCACGCAACAAATCGCTCAAAGCCCATACCCCCCCTTGGTTGTCTATTCTTGTGCCGGTAATCCGCCGGCATACCACCCGGCTGGCAACTTCACTTTGTTATTTGACCGAATCCAGCGGCCATCCTTCTGATAATAGATGTGGCCCGTTACATCATCGCCCAGCCTCACAACATCCTGTGTAGTATCTACAAAGATGACATCTGGGCTAGTCACGCAACTGGTCAATATCATCACGGATATGACTGCGCCAACGTTCACGCAAGTTCTTAGGTGTTTCAGCATCACTAGCAGTGTCTTTCCTCGCCACGCGCTCCTTGATTAATTCGGCAAACAAGGAAAGCAACGCTTTGAGTAATGCGATCATTTTTGAATCTTAGCTAGACCCCGGCTCACGCCATACCCCATAGCGGCCAGCGCACCAGCGATCAGGGCCGCAGCCTTGTTCACTGTCCCAGCCGCATCGTCACCAAGGTCAATAACCCCGGCACCCCAGAGGATTGAGAACACGCCGCACAACGAGCAAAGCCAGAATTCTGTGCTTTTAATTCCCGGTTTGTTTTTTTCTTCAGCCATTTTTTTCCTGCTCCTTATTTTCAATGTTTAGATTTTTTTTCAAGGCATCACCGATGCCGTCCTGTAAAAGTCCCACAGCTAACCCAAAGAACATCCAAGCAATGCTGCCAAGGATGAATCCACAAATGCCCCCAACGATCAAAGCTTGTACGGTTGTCATTTTTCTCTTGATAAAAGTCTGTCTAATTTTTCTTCAATTCGGTCCAGCCGGTCATGCAAGTCATGTTCAGATTGCTTGAGCCTGGCATTTTCAAGTTCCAGTTTAAGAAGTCGGCGCTGGCCGTCGTCAACTGTAACAAAAATGCGTTTTATGAAAAATGCGCACGTTGCGATTGCGAGGGCCAATGCGCCCGTAAATATTTCTTCAGCAGTCATCACTCTCTGCTCTTTACTAATAATAAATTTGTCACCCTTTATTTTTGTGAATGTTCCAAGGCATTCAGCCGCTCATTTAAATCTTTTATAGCACCAAGGAGAAGGGGTGTGAGCTTTTGGTAACTAATGTGTTTGATTCCCTTTTTTTCGTAAACCATTTCTGGGAAAACCTGTTCCACCTCCTGAGCTATCAAACCAATGTCGTGCCCATCTTTTTTTGCATCATCATTCCAATCAAATTCAACCGGGCGCAGTTTATCTATTTTTTCAAGGGTGCCGGTGAGTGGTTCTATATTATCTTTTAGACGGGCATCAGATTCACCGGCCAGCGTGAAAGAAATTTCATTAGCTGAACCGGCATCAATGTCGATGTCATACATTGATGACCAAAATTTGCACTCATCACCATCATCAACAGGAAAACTTTCACCATTGTCATCGGCGGCAGTCCATCCTTGAATAGCTGCATTGATTGTGACGTTGCCCGTGCCAGCTTCTGAACCGGTTGAAGTAATGGAAACGCGATCACCCGCAATTATTTTAGTGACACCACCACCTCCACCACCACCGCCCGCTGCCCATGATGGAATGCCATCGCCCGAAACGGTCAAAACGTCATCTTCACTCCCGATACTCAGCACGTCCAGACTTGCCACATCATCGGTTACATCTGTGCAATAAATAATATCGCCCTTGGTGTAATCATTACTTCCCCCCGTGTATCCCAAACCTGTGCCGCCATAATCAGCAAAAAGAAGGGAGGTATCTGCAACGGTTAAAGTGCCCGCGCTTGTGATGGGCGACCCGGTAAATGCGAGGCCAGTATTGCCCCCTGAAATCGCAACTGATGTAACGGTGCCTTGAGGATTTGCGGCAGTGGAAACCCCGGTGACATGGCCCTGAGCATTTGTGGTGATAACCGGGATAAGGGTTGCGCTTCCATAGCTTCCAGCCGTTCCATAATTATCATGGTTGATTGTGACCGTACTGCCGGCCCCAGCATCAACTGAAGTGAGAGCGGTGCCAGCGGTCAGCACCCTTTCGTTGTCGAGATCGGCGTGCGCAGATAAAACTACATACTCAGCTTGAATGGCCGCTGCTGGATCGGCCCACGCTGCCACACCGTTTGTTGCGTGGACTGTAAGAACTTGATTCGCTGTGCCAATTCCCAACTTGCCAAGCGTATTTGCCGAGGGTGCTGAAAGGATGTCACCCTTTGTGTAAGTTGATTGCCCGGTTCCCCCGCTCCCTTCAACCAAAGTGCCGGCAATGGTAATGGTCCCGCTGGTTTCAATTGGACCGCCTGAAGTGGTCAGCCCGGTCGATCCCCCTGAAACCGCAACACTTGTGACTGTGCCACCCGCAGAGGATGAAATTGCCACGTTAGATGCGCTGGTGATTCGGCCATAAGCGTCCACTGTAACCTGAGCCACATTATCTTCATCACCATATGTCCCGGCAGTCACCCCGGATGTAGCCAGCGCAATGGTGCCGGTGGTTGTAATTGTTCCCCCGGTCAAGCCAGTGCCCGCAGTTATGGATGTAACTGTGCCTTCATACTGATCTGTGGATGCGATTGTAACGGTGCCACCAGCACCGCCATCAGTAATCGAAATGTTGGTGCCAGCGGTCAGCACCCGCTCATTATCTAAATCACTGTCAGTAGCTAAAGTGACGTATTGCGCATCGGCGGGTGCCGCTGATGAGCTACTGCCGTCTGCTGCTGAGGTTATTCTGCCTTGGGCATCCACGGTGATGTCAGCAGAAGTATAACTCCCGGCAGTCACCGCCGTGTCATCCAGATTCAGGGTGACGGTTCCACTCGTGGTGATTGTGGTGTCACCCGTTGCTGTCAGCCCAGTGCCCCCGGCCACGGTCACGGATGTAACCGTGCCTTCATATTGGTCAGTCGAATTGATAGTGACCGTGGTGCCGCTTACTGAAGTGGTGACATTTGTGCCACCGCTGAAAGTCAAGGTGCCTGAAGAGGTGATTGCCGTCCCGCTGCCTGAATCTGCCCCCGCTGATATGCTAGTCACGGTGCCCGTGTACTGGTCGGTTGAATTGATAGTGACCGTGCTTCCTGCGCCTCCATCGTCAATGGTGATATTAGTGCCCGCAGTTAACACCCGTTCGTTTGTCAGATCGCCATTGGTAGCCAAAGTGACGTATTGTGCGTCAGCAGGGGCACCCCCGGTTCCATCAGCAGCAGAGGTAATTCTGCCTTGGGCATCAACGGTTATATCCGCAGAGGTATATGACCCGGCGGTCACGGCTGTGTTATCCAAGTCAAAGGTAATTGAATTGGGTGAATCACTGGCCGTGCTAGTTAATGCGGTGCCGCCAAGGAAGGAAACGGTATCGGCATCGCCAACCGTGAAGGATGTCCCGCCATCAGCATCCCCATCCCATGAATATCCAGAGGATGAACCATCAGCAGCCGCAGTAATTCGGCCCTGCTGATCAACTGTGATGTCTGCGTTTGTATATGAACCGGGTGTGACTGCTGTATCGGCAAGTGAGATTGTGCCGCTGCTAGTGATTGCTCCGCCCGTAAGCCCGGTGCCCGTGTCCACGCTTGTAACAGTTCCTTCATATTGATCCGTGGAATCAATTGTGACCGTACTCCCGGCCCCTCCATCGGTGATCGAAATGTTAGTGCCTGCGGTCAGCACACGTTCGTTTGTCAGATCACCGTCAGCGACCATCGTGACATATTGGGCACCGATTGGTGCGCCCCCGGTTCCATCCGCTGCTGAAGTTAACCGACCCTGAGCATCAACAGTTATGTCTGCGTTTGTATAAGTCCCGGCTGTTACCGCTGTGTTATCAAGATTGACCGTCACGGTGTCGGTGGCACCCCCCACCGTGCTAATTGCGGTTCCTCCTGCGATGGTTACGGTGTCAGCATCTTCAATGGTCTGATTGCTGCCTGAATCACCGGCCAGCGTGAAGCTGTCTATCCCCCCACTCGATGAACCATCAGCAGCCGCAGTTATTCTCCCTTGCGCATCCACTGTCAGATCACAATTTGTATATGACCCGGCTGTTACAGAAGTATCATCCAAATTCAGGGTGACTGTGCCGCTGCTAGTGATTGTAGTATCCCCGGTGGCTGTGAGTGCGGTTCCGCCAACTACCTCAATAGAGGTGACGGTGCCTTGATACTGGTCCGTGGAATCAACGGTGATTGTGGTGCCTGAGACGCTTGTGGTGACGTTTGTTCCACCGACAACGGATAAAGTGCCTGAAGATGTGATGGCCGTGCCTGAGCCCGAATCTGCGCCGCCTGTGATGCTAGTGACCGTGCCTGTATATTCATCTGTGGATGCGATTGTAACCGTACTGCCCGCGCCACCATCTGTGATTGAGATATTGCTTCCAGCAGTGAGCACCCGTTCATCAGTGAGCGTGCTATCAGTTGCCAGGACAACGTATTGCGCGTCAACTGGCGCACCTCCACCACCCCCAGATCCATCGCTGGCTGAAGTAATCCTTCCTTGCGCATCAACGGTAATGTCAGCCGAGGTATATGACCCGGCAGTCACCGCGGTGTCATCCAAATTGAAAGTTACCGTGTCCGTTGAACTTGCCACGGTCGAAATGGCAGTGCCCCCGGCCATCGTCACGGTTGCCGCGTCGATGATTGATTGCGTGGGCCCACTGTCACCGTCTAAATCAAATCCGCTCATTCCACCACCTCCACCCGAACCATCGCTGGCTGAAGTGATTCGGCCCTGAGCATCGACGGTAATATCAGCCGATGTATATGACCCGGCTGTCACCGCGGTGTTATCCAGATTGACCGTGACCGTTGTCGTTGAACTGGATTCCGATGACAGACCCGTACCCCCGGCAATGGTTAAGGTATCCCCATCACTTACGGTTTCTGGAGAGCCAGAATCACCCGCGACATCAAAAGAAGTCATGCCGCCACCGCCACCGCCTGAACCATCGCTGGCGGCTGTAATTCTCCCTTGCTGGTCAACTGTTATATCCGCTGATGTATAGCTGCCCGGTGTAACCGCAGTGTCATCAAGGTTGACTGTGATGCCCCCGGGGCTTGCACTTGTAATAGGCCCTCCCGTGCTAGTGATCGCGGTGCCGCCTGTTACTGAAACGGACAGCACGCCATTATCCCCCCACTCAGGTAAGCCCGTGGTGGTGTTTGCAAGTAACGCTTCACCATTAGACCCCAGCACAAGTTTCTCAAGGGTTGTGGTTGTGTCGGCATAGAGAATATCACCCTTTGTGTAAGAGCTTTGTCCGGTGCCCCCATTATCAGCATCCAGCACCCCGCTCATCGTAATGGTGCCGCTGTCTGTAATCGGCCCCCCCGTGAAGGTCATCCCGGTCGTGCCACCTGACACATCTATGCTTTCCACGCCGGGGTCATCATCGACCCAAGATAATACACCGGCGCCATCGGTTGATAAAATTTGGTCAGCAGTACCATCGGCACTGGGTAACTCCCACACGATTGAGCTACTAATGCTGCCCGTTGCCGGTGCTTTGAAGCCAACGTATAAAGCAGACCCCGATGACCAGCCGCCCAATTTTATACGAGAGGTCAATGAGGATTGGGTTGCCGCCGGTGCATTTTGCGGCATGATCACGAAACCCTCATCGGCAAATTGGTAGTACCAACTCAACTCTTTTTTGGCGCGAATCGAAAATGAATCCAGCTCAAGGTCAGCACCTAATTTCGGGGCAGGATCAAATTCAAGTGCCGTTTGTAAATCAAGCAACCATTGGGCTTGTCCGTCATTAGACAAATCCAAAACGAATTTATTTGCGGGTGGCCCACCGGCATTGATTTTGTAGGTGGAGCTGAAAACTATATTTTCAATAAAAGATCGAACACGTTTGGCTTCAGCAGAATCAAGGAGTGTGGGGGTTGTCCCCTTATTAAAATTGCCAGCAAACCTAAAGACAGGATTGGCAACTGATCCTTTCCCTTCAACTGTAACGATTTCACTCATTTACAAACGGCACTATATGCGATTCGCTCCCAAATGTTGCCGACTCCATATGCCCGTCTCAAAATTGGTTCACGCACATTAATAGAGCCACCTGCTGCAACCAAATCTTGGTAATCCGTGTAGGTAAAAGAAGTGCCGCCCGGTTCAATTGTTGTATTGTCATCAACGTAATCGACATACTCATTGCGGGTATTCATGAATAAATCTTTCTGGTCATAGTCGTTGATTGGAAAATCATTCGATGGGTCAACTGTTTTATAGAAAGAATGCATTTCCTTGACCGGCACCACCAGCGTGTAAGGTGGCCGAAAATTTGTGTCTGTGTCGTATGAATCATAAAAACCGGGAAACGTCACTGCCTCTGATGTGTAAGTGTTGTAAGCGGTCGGCACGGTTCCATACCACCGCTCCCATTGGACAAGTCCCGAACCGGCATCTGCTGGCACCGTTTCCTCAATTAAATAATAGCTAGATGAGAGTGGGTCAGCCGTATCCAATGCCGTCAGCGCAAAGTCATCTCGATTGATTATAAAAGTGTAACCCACTTTCACCAGCGTAGTGCTGCCCTCTTGGCGTTGTGGATATTGATAGGTTGTCGTGCCTACCTTTATCGCAACTGAAGCGTCACTGCTACCCGGTACATCATAAATAATTGCCATGATTTTATTGGTTTACAAATTTACCTTTGAGAGTTTTGTCAATGGATTTAAGTGACCCATCCATTGAATTTAATTTTTCAACGATTGGCTTTAGGGAGGTGACAAGATTGCCAGTGGTAATGCCTCCACCACTTCCCCCTCTCGTTGGACGTTGGGCACCGCCACCGCCACCGCCTCCACCCCCGGTTAATTTATCAAAGATGCCACCCACAACCCCGCCTACGCTTTTCATCAGACCACCAATCAACTCCTTGATCTTGGCTCCAATGCTCAAAATTTTCTCAAAGACTTTACCCACGAAATCACCCATTGCCTTAAAGGCATTTGTTACGCCATCAATCCCCATTTCGATCCCGTCAAAAACGGTTTCAAATATGCTCTGAATTTTATTCAGCACCTCCATTACCACATCACGAATATAATCGAATGCTTTTTTGAAATCCTTAGTGATCGTGCTACCAAATAAAATTTTATAGACCCACGCACCCAGTTCTTTCATCCAAATAATGAACGCCTCAAAAACAAGCCCAACATCTTTTTTAAGTTGATACCATGCCTCAACAAAATAAACCGCAACTGCGGCCATCCCATCCTTGAGTTTGCGGTAAAGCCATTCCACTGATCCCCAAATTGCTTTCACGCCCTCACTCAGTGCCGCAGCAAATCCACCTATCCATGTTGTGAGTTCCATGAGTATTGGCTTTAAAGTTTTTGCAAGAAACTCAAAGATTTTGCCTAGAATCCAAAGCACATCAGCGGCCACTGACATCAAGACTCCGAGTCCTCTGATAAACATGAATAACGCCACGCCAATAATCCTAAAAGCCACCGCGCCGGTAGTTTTCAATGCTGGTGCTAGTTCACGAACTATAGCCATCACAACTTGAAGCACCATTGCTAAAAATGCGGCAAGACCTTTAGTGAGTTGCAGCAAAGCAATTAACATTTTCTGAAGACGTGGGACTAATTCCTTCATCAAGTCAACGAAGGGCTGTAATGCTTCTCTGCCTTGTGCAGCAGTTCCAAAAAAACCTTCAAACGCGCCAATCATCGCTTTGAATTCACCTACCAAATCTGACTTTATATCGGCCCACGTTCTTGAAATTTCTTCAGCCATTTCATTGAATCCGGGTATCCTGCTCAAAAATTCCTGCATCTTTGTAACGAGATCAGAAATCAAATCTCCAAATATTTCTCCGAGTTTACTTTTTATATTTGTAAACGCATCCTTGGAGAGTTTGAAAATAGCTTTGCCCCACTCTAAAAAATTTTGCCACATCTTTGCTAACTGACTTTTTATAAACTGTCCCAAGGCAATAAAGTTTTTCTTTGTAGGCCAGAAAAACGCCAACATTGCTGTGCGCCCAATTTCAAACATGAGTTTGAAATGTTCCCCAATCTGGGGAGCAAGTTTTGCGAGCAACGCTACAATCAGCAGCATCCGGGTATACATCAGCGTGAAAATGCCTCCCAAGGTCGCTATGCCGGGAACAAGTGCCGGTGCCAAACCAATAGCAATCTTGATCAGGTTTTGTATTGTCTTGATGACGACAGTGGCAACGGGCAAAAGAGTAGTCAGCAGATTGCCCCACGGTAAACTTAACAGAGTCCGAGCTAGTGCCTGAAGATATGGCCGTATGCCAATCAACCAGACGCGAGCAAATCCCTGCAACATTTTAGTCCACGGAATAGATTCAATCATTTGAATGATTCTCAGGATAGTCGGCACGGCTGCTTGAACGAATGGTGAGAGTGCTTTGCCCATTTTTATCATCGCAACTTTCATTCCTGTTGCAATCCTCTCCCATGAACGCGTGAGCCCTTTATCCATTCCTGAAAATGCTTCTCTGCTTGCCCCTGCTCTTTGCGCAAACTCATCTAACAAGTCGACAAACCCTTGGCCGTTATTAGCGGTAATAGTTAACATGGCAGATAACCCTTCCACGCTTCCCATCATTTTCTTCAGCGCGGTCATGTCACCATTAGCAGCCACTTGTACCATCTGCATTGCAGTCAATAGACCACCCGGTTGCTTCATGGTTTCTGCAAGCTTTGATACATCTAACCCCGCAGCTTGGAATGCTTTAGACATTGCTTTGTTAGGAGCCATCATGCTGAGAATTGCTGACCTGATTTGAGTGGTAGCAACAGAAGTTGGCGTGCCTGCGGCGGTCAGCGCGGCAATGGCCGCCCCCACCTGATCGAATGAAACCCCAGCAGCAGCCGCAGACGGCACCACATTATACAAGCTCGCTGCGAGTTGACCGAAATTCGTGACACCTTTGGCAACGGTAGTGAAAAGAATATCTGCGGTGTCTGCTGCGCTTAAATTTTCCGGGCCATAAGCGTTTGTTATTGAAGTCAAAACCGCAACAGATTCAGTCAAGGATGCCACTCCACCTTTTGCTGAGATGGCAGCTTGTTCCAAAAATTCAAAAACATTGCTGGCGGGAACACCGGCTGACAAAGCTTGGTAAAGTGCTGGGACAACTTGCTCGGGCAGGATTCCCATTTTTGATGCAAGGGCCAGAACATCAGCTTCCATTTTTGCCATTGCTTCTTTTGAATAACCGGGCAGGAGGGTGAACACTTCCAGCATCCCTTTTTCAAAGTTCGCAAATTCTTTAACCGATTTGACACCGAATACTCCCAGCGCAGCAGACGCAACAGCTACACCTTTAATGATTGCCTGTTGAAGCACCTGCATGGATTTCTTTGCCCAAGCTTTCATCTTAGCCCCGGCCTTAGACAGACCCCGCGACATCTGTGATGAATCAACACCGATCAGGGCTGTAATGCTGAACTTAGACATCTTGTTTTTCTTCTGCGGATTTTATCGCCGCCAACATCTCTGCCCGTACCTTGTCGGTGTGTGGACTGAATGAAAGTGATTTGCCTTCAGAGCAACGTGCGCTCATAGCATTTGCCAGGACTGTTGCACGTTGGACGGGCATTTCCATTATGGCCCTTTCAGTCCAGTGATATTGGTGGGCAAAATTGTCTATCATTTGCGGTAACCAATTTGCGTCAACATCCCCGGCAGACTCCGCGCCCATTGACTCAGCCACCTCTGTCATATATTCGCAAATCAGTAGCGCATATTTACGCCACCCTATGAGGCAGTTGTTCCAGCAGAAGCGTTTGCCATATTTTTCACCGATCCTGAAGCTGGGTGAGCATATCCATAAGAATGCGAGAACATCTTTGCGCTGGGGTTCCGCTCCATTGACAAAAGGACTCTTGATCTGCTCCAGCCAAAGCAGACGTTCAATAGTCAGCGGTACAATTTCAAACCGGCCCAGCGGAATTATGACGGGCAGGAATGACAGGGCAACTTGTGCCCTGTCAGAATCCCGTGCCGCTGCCAGCTTTGGTTTGTACTCAAGCCAAACCTCGGCGGCAGTTTTAGCCATTAGTTCAATTTCTTGTAAAAGCTAATTGAACACTTTGCATAATCACCTTGGCTCTGGGCATCGCCCACCTCAGTAATCACATAAGTGGTATTGTTTCGCCCATTAGTTGCGCTCAATACCATCTCATGCCCGATGGACGGGTTGGCCGTGGTGCCAGCAGCATATTGGAGGGTTGCGCTACCTTCCACGCGTCCCGGCACTAACGTGCTGCCAAGGGGTTCCCCATTGCTGTCATTAATATCTACACGGTTTGCACCGTATGTAAAACTCATGGACTCTGCCACATAGGTGATCGAGTTAATTGTTACCGGTGAATCTTGGATTCCAAAGGATTGGGTTCCATCTGATGTTATAGCCATTTCTTGATCTTCTCCATTTCAACTTGTTTTCGGGTTAGTTTCGGGTGGTGCCCGTGACAGTCTCTTTGCTGCCTTCTACCCTAGTTGAATTTGTCACCCTTTGAATCAGGTGGGCCAAGCGTCATCCCTAATTTCCCAGACAACAGTGTAGGTCAGTTGTGAGATATTCATATCACCATCAGTTTCATATTCTGTGCCTGCCGGTTTCAGCAATTTCACATCATAATATTCCAGCGTGGTAGAATCCCAGTTGGTTGCGCTGCGCATTAGGGCTGTCCTGATTTTGGCCCGATAGGTGGCGTGATCTGAAGCACCCCCGGTAGAATTATCAGTAACCAACTTTGCTGAAAACATCCCATTAAATGCGCGGTAATCTTGGGTGCTGGATGAAGCACCCCCATTGCGCGGGGCAAATGGGTCAAGTGCTTCCTCAACAAACAGTTGCACCTCAATCCGGGGCACCACAAAATTATCCTCAATGACTGTGCGGAAAATATCAATGCCTACAGCGGTATTGAGGAAAGTCGATGCCGCTGTCTCAAAGTGGTATTCAAAATTGTTCAGGTCATTTAAATCAGTGGCGGCCATCAGGAAGCTGAATATCTGGAAATGCAAGTCAGGGTGAGCAGTACCCCTACTGCATCAATTTTAGTGTCAAAAACCTTGTACGATGTGCCGTCATATGACAGCACCCAGCCTTTGCTCGGGTAGGTGGTTAAGTCTTTTATATTGATGTAAAATTTTTGATCAATTTCGACTTCACGCCCATTGATCTCGACAAGGAATGTTTGCTGAAGTGATTCCTGCGATGCTGTGAACTCAACCCCTGCACTGGAAGTAGGCAGCACGGTTGTCAGCGTGACCTGACAATCATTATTTGCGAAATCAATATCAGCAGCAAGTTGGGTTGTAGTGTAACTAGCCATGTGCTTTTAAAAATACCCCGCCCACCGGCCCACTCTGACCGATAGGCGGGGTGGCGTATCCCCTTGGCAGTCCTGTCTAATTAGGCACCAGTGATTTTTTCGCCCGCGTTTGCATTGATAATAATTTCATCAACACAATTACGAACACGCACCACGCTGGCCGGTGGCTGCTCGGTGCGATAAGTTTCACTGACGAATTGTCCGCCACGCGCATTGTAGGCAAGCGTGCGACCAATGCCGCCGTTGCTGAATGCTCCGCTCGCAAGACTTGCAACGTAAAAACTGGATGTGGGCCAGATTTTAGTTGCGCTGCGACTTTGACCCTTCATGGCACTATTGTACTGGCTCTTGCAGATGATGACATCATCGACACCCAGCACCCGGCTCACTTGATCGGTAGACCAAGCAAATGTGCCTGATCCATTAATCAGGTTTCTCATGTCATCGGTCTGTACCATTTCCTGATACAAGCTGGCCTCAATAACCAGATGGATTCCACGGAAAATGCCATTGGCATTCAAGCGCATAACAGCGTTGTTTATGTCAGCAATTGGCGTGGCCGTGCTGGCTGCGCTCATCGCTGCGGTGGCGGCGGTTGAATTAAAGCTGGCCCCGCTTAAAGCAGAGGCAACACGCAACTCATGGCCCACCATTAAATCATCGGCCAATTGATTGGCCGTGACTGTGGCAATATCCAAAAGCGCATCGGTTTGGGCGTTGGCAATGTCCAGATCATCCAGACTATTCTCAACACCATACTCAACACACTCAAATGATGCTGACTCGTACTCACCTGAAGCACTGGCGAAATTCGCGCCGGGTGCTCTTGGCTTGCTGATGTCATTATCAAATTGGTTGCCTTTGATTAATACATATTTGCCGGTCTGGGTATCAGAACCCTGAACAGGCAAAATGCGTTGGCCCACAAACTCCTGACGATCAACCTCGTTGACGGCCTCATTGATTATGGGATTAAAACTTGCGGATGATGATGCAAATACACTCATTTTTTATTCTCCTTAATTTATGCCAGGAATGTCTGGTGAGGTAGTAATTCAATCACATCGCCATCGGTAGAACTGGCCTGAAGTGCTACACCGATCTTGGTGTTGCTGTTGTCAGTACCAACCTTGCCTGAGCCATCAATGTAACAGGTATCTGCTACAGCGATTGTATTCCCGCCGGCAAGCACTTCAATTGTGCCTCCAGCATTCAGTAATTGTACGTTGCCCCACCCAGAGGCAGCAATGTCCTCGGTGGTCACGCCAATAATTTGCTCAGTTGCGTTGTCACCGCTCACTGAGATAGTCCCGCTTGAGTCCAGAGTCACTAGACTGTATGCGCCAATTGCGACAGCGGTGGCCTGAAAAGTCCTGCCGCTGGCATTCTTTGTTGTTGATCCCATTTTATTTTAGTTGTTTTGGAATAATTCCGGGTTTGTTTTTGCCACAGCGAGGACAGCCGTTGAGCGACTATCACCGGGGTGGGTTTCTAAATGTTTTTTGATCAGGTAATTTTTTGCATCTTTAGGGTCAGCAAAAGATTGCTCTGTGGATTCCTTGATTGGCTCACTCCCCATATTGAGTTTTTCAAGCTCACCTACCCGAGCACGCAAAGCGGACAATTCTTTTTCATCCTCCTTGGCTGCTGCTTCATCGCGTGTATCCGGTACACCGGTCATGTCCATGACCTCCCGCAAGCGGTTGATAAGGTTTTCTGCGTGTGAATATACCTCCTCAACTGCTGCACGCATTTTCTCCTGATACTCATCGTCAGGCCGTTCAAGTTCTTTCTCCTCATCCTCAGCGAGTTTATCGGCATCAGGCTTTTCATCGTCATCACGATCCTCTGCCTCATCCTCCTCTTTGGCGACTTCCTCCCCTTGATCTTCCTTGGCAATCTCATCTTCTTCACCGCGCTGCTCATCCTTCTTGTCCTCTTCATCCTGTTCAGCCAGTTCTTTTTTCTTGGCCTTCTTTTTCTTTGGCGGGTCAGCCGGTTTTTCTTCAGATTTTTCTGCGGCAGCTTCATGCGCTGCGGAGGCAGATTCATTGGATGCGCCCAGAGCAGTAATCAACTCTTGCGCTGCCTGTTCGATGTCTAGTTTTTGTTTCATCTCTTTACCTGTTGTGGATTTGTCACCCATTGAACTAAACAAAGCACCATTCGCAGCGGGTGAGTCTACGAAGTCGGCAGATGTGATTTTGAGTGGTCGCACGGTTGGATACTCAAAACGTGAGTTTTCAGGTGCGCTCATAGTGTCCATAGGCACCTCAGAACCATCATTCATTTCCCAAAACAATTGCCCTTCAAAGACAATCGACACACCGAATGTTTCCGGTGCAATTTCAGCGATTTCAAAAAGTCGGTCGTATTTTTCCCGGTCGTATTTTTTGAAACTTTCAAGGGCAGTAAACTTGCTGGCCCGTATCTGGTCCCCGTCACGAAAAAAGCCACTGAAGTACCCGGCCTCAGTTAATAACCGATCACCGTTTGAACCGGCATGACTCAGATATGCCGGGATGCTTTTGCCCATCATCAGGGTTATGGATGATTCAAGAGTTTTTTGGCTTATCATCATCTGGTGCCCCTTGGCTTCACCAGTAGTGATGATTGAAATGCCTTCAATCACTCCGTTTTGTTTGTCCACCTTGGATGGGTTTTGTGCCTCAAGACACCATGTCTGATAGGTGGCTTTGCCCTTTTCCCAAGGGATACCACGCCGGCCACCGCGATCAGGCGGCAACCACGGTGCTGCTGGCAACCACGGTGCGCCCGGTAACCATTTTGCCCGTGGCAATCGGGGTGCGCGTGGCAGCCACGGCCCAGCAGCCACCTCCTCTTCAACTTCAGGGGCAGCAGCCTTTTCATATTGAGCATAGCAGACAGCAGCACGCTGTTCATCGCTGTCGTATTCACTCTGGATTGTTTTATCAATCATGCAGCGGCCCATAAAATCAGACTCACTTTCCTCAGAATTTGGTGTTGGCAGCGGCATATTGGTTTACTTCTTTTTTGGGTCAGAGGCGGGTTTCACTTCTTTGCCTGATTTTTTTAGCCGGTCAGCAAAGCGCAACTCTTCAGAAGTCAACTCTTGCTTTTTCTTTTCGGATGGGTTGTCGATGTAATCCCAGAATTTTTGTCTCATTATCTTTATTCCTGTTGGTTTGGTTCGGTGGCCGGTTCCCCGTTTTGCGTAGGGGCAAAATTGAGAAGCTCGGCAAAATTCGCTGAAGCGGTTGTGTTCAGTTGGTTGAATAGTTCACGGTAATCCTTCACACCAAATTCAGCGGCAACCTGTTTGGCGTCTGCGATGTTCTGCGCTTTCCTGCGCATAATATTCAGGGCCGAATCACCAAAGCTACTGGCAACATCATCAAGACTCATCGCCCCAAGCTGCACATATTTCATATCAGATTCCACCTGACTGCTGCGGTTAATCCACCTGAAACGTGGCGGTTGGAAACGCACCCGAAACGGGTCAGCAACTTCCACCGGCACATTTAGCTCCCCATCCATCACCCACTTGGCAACACGCCAGCGGTAAATCTTTTGCATAATATCAATGAGGCAATGCTGTTCCTCTTCCACCTGAGCTTGGTACTGCATAACCACGCCTTGAGATGCGCTGAAAGATGATCCACCAATATCGCCCAGCAGAAATTCATAAGGTATGCCGATGGCCGCCCCCACCTTGCGCAATTCAAAGGCAAGCCACTCGATGCCGTTCACGTTTGGCCTGCCGTTTGACGCAATCGTTGAAATATCCTCCCCCGGTTCCAGATAGTGAAATGTACCCGGCTCAAAATTTTCCAACCGGCCCACCGTGTCCTGATCGCCGGCAGCTTCACGGTTAGCTAGTTCAAAATTGACTGCCCCCTCCCTCTTGATTACTGCTGACAAGCTGGCTGCAACCTTGGCCGCAATCATTTCAATCTCTTCATATTCAGAAACATCCATGAGCGTGTTCACGCAGGGTGCCAGGGTTGGAACACCGCGCCACTGACTTGGCCGGGTGCGTTTCATATACAGGATGAAATCTCTGGCCGGCACATTGCGGACATCAGTTAATGAGCCATTAATTCTGTTACCAACCTGATACTCAACCGGTCTGCCGTATTCATCGACAATCACGCCGTTTTTATCCGGGTCATATTCGTTGAAACCACCCACCCCGCGTGGTGAACCGATCCTGCTGCCCTCAAAAATTTGAAGGTGGCCCGTGTTACCGTACAAAATCCCGATGTCACCGAAAAACAAAGGAGCATCAACAATCTCTTGCTGAACTTGCTTCATGTTCATCATGCCCGTGACCTCCGGTGCCTCACTCCATTCACTCCAAAGCTCTAGCACGCGCTCATTAAAATCCTCTGAGGGTGTGGCCGGTTGCGGTTTAACCCCTGACCCTACAACATCGGTGCGCTTCAGTCGTGAGATAGATTTCACGATAGGATTGTTACGCTTCATGTTGAGCAAATTGCCCACCATTTCATCCCGGTCATAAGGATTCAGTTCAATGTTTTCATCTCTGATCGGATGGAAACCTTTGTTTTTCCGATAGCGGTTTGAAATGACCGCATCATATCCGAAGAGGATACGGCTTGCGGTTTTCACCCTGTTCCAAAGTTTTAGTTCCATTTTTTGAAGTCCACGCGGTTTTTCCCGTATGCCTTGTAAGTTGAGGAAAGCATCAGAATTTGCCTTTCCAGCGTTTCAATTTCTTTCCAGAGATCAGCCCTGTCGGTGTAGGTGAAAGTCCGATCACCCATTGTATAGGATGAAGTGGGGCTTGAACTGATATTGGTATATGCCGTGACAAGGTTATCACGCAGGGTAATCAGGGTTGCTTGGCTAATGCGTTCTGCCATTTACCCTTAGTAAATTTGTCACCCTTTGAGTTTTGCCGGCCTAATTTTTAATGACGGGTGCGGAGGTGGTCGGGGTTTGTCCGGATTCTGACACGCGGTTGCCGGGGCCGATACACACGTTGTAGGGGCTGAATTTTTGATGGTGGGGTCGGAGGGTGTCGGGGTTTGTCCGAATTCCGACACGCGGTTGCCGGGGCCGATACACACGTTGTAGGGGCCTGATTTTTGATGACGGATCGGAGCGTGTCGGAGGTTGTACGAATTCCGACACGCGGTTGCCGGGGGAGATCACACGCGGTTGCCGGGGCAGAAATGCCTGTTTTTAAGGGGTTTCTCAGTTTTAGCACCAAGTTGCCGGGCCTGATTTTTGATGACGGATCGGAGCGTGTCGGAGGTTGTACGAATTCCGACACGCGGTTGCCGGGGCCGATACACACGTTGTAGGGGCCTGATTTTTGATGACGGGTCGGAGGGTGGTCGGGGTTTGTCCGAATTCCGACACGCGGTTGCCGGGGTCAATACACACGCTGTCTGGGCTGAATTTTTGATGACGGGTTTAATCAGTCACCCTTTATCTGTCACATAGATGTTTTTATATTGCTGGGCACGTTTTTTGGCGTCCTGAAACACCCCCCGCTTCACGTTGCCTTTCATTGACTTAGGTCTGCCGGCCATTGCTGACCTGATTGCATGACTGCCCCTGGCATTTCTATTCAGGCAAGCGGTTGACTTGTTATCCACGCGAATGGCAAAAGAAAAAGTCCGTTTAATCGGGGTGCCATTTTCAACTTTATCACTCTTGAATTTTGCATTTTGAGCTTTGATAGCTTTTTGAATCCCGGCCAGCGTTTTGAAAGTGCGCGTTGGGCACTTAGCTTTTTTTGCGATCAGATACCATGTTGCCCTGCCAGACATTCGCAGCTTTTTCTTTTCTTTTTCTTTTTCCTTCAGTGCCTTCTTTACCTTGCTCCAAATCTGTTGCGGGTAATAATTGGATGTATAATGTAAACGCCCATCAACTTCGATGGCATCTACCAGCTTTTCATTCTGGCCTGTACGTTGACCTTTTGGCCCCGGTCTGCTTGTGAATTGGCCTTTCTTATTGCGCCGCCGCTTTTCCCACGGCCTTGGTGGTGGGCCACTCCGCTCATTAATTTTGTACCGGACAGTGATTTTCTTTGGGTCTGCTGCTTTTGTTCTTGAGGCGGCAGTTGCCATGATCGCACCGCATTCACCCTCCACCACACGTTTGAAAGACACCCCTTTGGTGTGTTTATTCAGTTCACGTAAATAGGCATTAAACCCCTCAGTGCGCAGCTTGAATGTTGGGGCAACTCCCATTCTACCCTTAGTGAATTTGTCACCATATAGATTTTTTTTGTTTGCGGGTTGCCGGTCTTTTCTTCTGTGGCCGTGCTTTATTAGTGGCCGCCAAATCCTTGCCTTTGCGAATAACCGCACCGCCCAGACCAAAGACATGGCTAAGGCAGAGAATGTATGTTTCACAATCCCAGTAGTGATCCTGCTTGTGCCCCTCCACGACCCACTCCCATTTCACTTTACCTTTTCTGTCGGTGCGCTCTTTGTGATTCGTTGAGAGTAGCTGCCGCACATATTCAGGGTCAGTATCCTGATATGTAAACCAGTTCAGGTTTGTCCCGTTGCGCCGCTTTAAAAGTTCCCCCTGCCAAACGTCTTTGTTTATGTTCAGTAAATTGACGCTGCCTTTCTGTTTCTTCTGCCCCTTGATCGGGTTGAATGGGTCAACGTTTGTCATGCGGTAGGGGTGGGGCAATCGCTCCCACCCCTTACACCCAAACCAAAAGGGTGAGCGGTTATGCACCTCTTCATACATTTCCTGCGTGCGGTAAGCTGTATCAATAACCCCATATGCCGCTTCATAAGTATCCGCAAGTGACTGTAAATCATCAAAGGTAACTGCGGTGCCATGATCGACAAGCCAGCTTGTGCCGTCCCGGTCAAATCCCCTGATGACCCAATAAAATACAGACCGCTGAACATCCACGCCCATGATCCTGTAATCACCCTTGATTTCACCACGCTTGTATTTGCGTTCAACAATTTTGAATTTCTCAGGATCAATCGACCCTTCTGCCGGTGTATAGGGTTCAGCCAGCCAACCATTTACAAAGGGTTGCATTCCCCCCGGCGCGGCTGCTGCCTTGAGGTATTCAACCGCGACCCGGCCAAAGGTAATGACCGGGCTGTAAATTGAATTGAGGTGGTATGATCTGAAACCCAATTCACTGCTGCTACTGCTCGCAGTCCATTTTCCTTTGCGCAGCATTTTGGTTTTATCACCATCATCAATTTTGCCGCCGCATTTCTCACAAACATAAAAGGCAGTCTTTTGAACCACCCCCAAGTCATATTCATTTGCTTTCAGGTTGGCTTTTGCATCCCACTGAATATTCAGATCCCCGTCATCATTCTTGAGCCTGAACAAAATCGACTCCTGGCATTTGGGACATGGCATTTCAAAGCGTCTGCGATCACCCTCCATAAACTCTTGCCAGATGCCACCGTGTTCAGTTACCGGGGTGGAGGATTGCAGCACCTTGTAATCATGCTTGCCCTTGATTCGGTCCATACACTCACGCCGGGTTCGCTCATCAATGACATCAATCTCATCAAGCACCAAGACGCTGACAGGATAGCTGCGCACGTTGGCCGCGCTGCCGGCCCCCACAAGATTCATCGTGCATCGACTGAATTCCTGTTTCGTCAGCGTGAACCTATCTTCATCCACTGACCCGTCCATATAACGCGGCAGATGCTTCACCAGTGCTTTTGATTCCCGGCAGAAGGGTTGCCACCTCTCTGAACTAAATGCTTTGCAGAGGGATAAATTGGGGAACACCCAGAGGATAGCACGCGGGTCACGATCAATAACGTGCCCCAGCATAATGTAAAAAGTCGTTGTCTTGCTCGTCTGCGATCCCCAGCAAAGACTGATGCGCTTGACATAGGGATTGGCGATTGCCTCCAGAATCTCATTAGCATAAGGATGTAGCCGGGTAGAATATGGCCCCGGCTGTTCAGTGATACGCGGTGACAGTTCCACGTTGCTTTTTGCCCATTCAATCACTGATTGTTTCTTGCTCCTCAGCAGGAAATTGAAAGCGTAATGCTGTAGGCTAATCATCGCGGTGCTGTTGAATCAGATCGAAAATCTTTTCCAAATCCTCCCTGATTGCTTCCTCAGCAAGTTGCGGGTCAGATGGGTTAGCCTGTACCGCGCAGGATTTGGGGTGCGCGTCAAGTAATCCCCTGAGTGGTGCTAACACTTTTTTGATCACATCTCTGGCCTCAGACATTGGCACCAATTCTTTTTGCTGACGCTCATATTCAAGTTCACGCAGCTTGCGCGTTGCTTCCTCCTTGCCTGCTTGGGCCCGGAGCAACTTGGTGCGTATCTCAACCATTTCCTCTGACTGATTATTCTCATTTTGCCAGTGCGGTGATTCATTCGCACGCCGCTCAAGAAAATCCAACCACGGCTGTACCTCCATGACTTTTGGGCCATTCTGATTATCTCGTAAATCCCAAACCGTTTTGCGTGATACACCTAAAACTTTTGCCAGAGCAGTCCATGAACGGATTTTCTTTGGCGCACCTTCCTCTTGCTTCTCAATAACACCATCCAATATTTCAAGCTCTGCACGGGTTAGCACCTTGCCCTCTGATGCCTTGCGTACAATGTTTTCAAGGTTCTTGCGTAAAACCTTTTCTGCGTCTGACTCTGAAATCAATTTTGACATTCTTCTGCCTCTATTACCCACCCGGCAAATTCGCCAAAGGTGAAAAATCTTTTTGCCGTTGGGCCCAGTATCCTGTCGTGGATTGGTCGCTGTATCCCCGACAGGCTCAACTCCTTGCGCACAATATCCTCTGCTGTCGCACCGTTCTGTAATTTCCACGACATAGTGAGGCGGCGCAGGATAGTCCCAAAATATCCCTCTGGTGCTTCCACTTTATCGAAGATGATAATGGCACCCCCCGGCCTCAATTTTTTCCTTAACAGGTTAATCAGTTTTACCCTTGTCCCCGGCTGTAAAAACATCAGGACTAAAAAACAAACAGCAACGTCAAATTCTTCAAAGGGATAGTTTTCAGCTTTGCAATTTTTTAATTCTCCCGGCCCATCATATTGCGTAGCCATTTCTTCAGATTCTTCAATAGCTATGAGCCAAGCATTACGCTCCTCAAGGACTGGAGCTAGTGCGCGCCCGATATTCCCTGTTGACGCGCCAATGTCATAGACCTTTCCACCCTTGGGCAAGTAGTGACGGCAAACGTGAGCGACAGCTTGCGTGGCTAATGAATACCACGGCAGCTGCTCATTAACGTGCTTGTCAAAATTCTCTGCCACCTCTTTGTTTTTGAATGTCCATTCGGTAGGTATCTTCATTTTATCCTTTGCAAAACTTTATCTCTGATTGTCTGTGCGATTGCCTTCATCATTAAAGGGGGTACTGCACGCCCAAGTCGCTCCCATTGTTTTTTATAACCCTCTGTTAATTTGAAATCCGTTGGGAATGAGCAAAGTCTCTTCACCTCGCTGATTGAGAATTTCCTGAATTCAGTAGGGTGGAAAACAGATGCCACGCCACCGTGACCCCATGACGCGCAGATAGTTCGGCACGGTAAATAATCAGCAGCACGACTGAGGTTAAAGTATTTTTGTGATCGCCCACCCATCTTCAGCTTTCTTGCCTCACCTTCAATAGCATAACCCTCCATAGATGTTTCAGGTTCAGGCGGCAGTAATCCTGCCTTGTCCTCCAACGCATCCTTTACAGAATACCGGTAACTGAATGGCTTTGGGAATACTGGCTTGATTTCAAGGTCAGAACGCACACCAATAAAAATTAAACGCCTCCTGTTCTGTGGTACCCCAAGCCACTTGGCATCTAACAACCGTGCTTCAACTGTATATCCCGCAGACTTCATCGCCTCCAGTATCTCAAGAAAATATCCCTTTGCACGACCGGCCACTAGGCCAGATACATTCTCTGCGACAAAAATTTTTGGTTTTATGCCTTCCAGAATACGGATGAATTCAAAAAAGAGATCATCAGTGCGCTGGCCCTTGTCGCTGTAGGTTTTGACCTTGCCCCAATCAATATCGCGGTTGCCGTTCATAGAGAATGACGCGCAGGGAGGTGAGCCATCAAGCACATCTATTTGACCCGGTTCAATTTTTGCCTCACTCAGAATTGCCTCCGGTGATAGTTTGCGAATGTCGGTTGCGTTGATGATTGTGTAATCCTCTGCGTTGGCCCGGTAGGAGTTCCGCGCTGCGGCCACGAATTCATTAACCCATAATACTTTGAAGCCAGCCATCCGATAGCCAAGCGATGAACCTCCTGCCCCGGCAAACGTGCTGATTACATTAAATCCGTTGGGCTTTATGTTCCTGATCTCATCCATTGTCGGCAGCTTGTATTTTGGTTTTGTCATCAGTCCTGGCATAAATATTTAATGGCCGCATTTGCGTTTTGCGTTTTGTAGATTTTTTTTAGCTCCTCATTTAACAGCTTGTAGTATCCCAGACCGTCCTGCATAGAGCAACGCTTGCGACTCCTTACAAGTCCACTTGGCAATCCCCATAAATTGATTAAAGCATCCTTCACCCATTTTTTCGTTTCACCTTGAAAACATTTCAATGGAACCTGTAGCAGATACTCAAGCTCACCAGATATGAATGGTTGAACTGGGATGGCGCCGTGACCTTTAATGATTTCACCGATCAGCTTTCCTGTTCCTGTTCCAGACCCGGCCATAATTTTTCGCCGGTTTTCAGCGCGCAGTATGTCCCGTGCTTCATCCTTGGTAATGAATTTTTCGGCAGCCAATTCCTTGGTGGTCATATAAATGAAGTGGTTGGAATTGCCATAGAGTGAATCCGCACCGTCACCTTGATAGATTGCTTTGCCTTTCACATTCAGATCGGCAAAGGCAACCTCTGTGCTGATTCTAAATAAGGCTTGAAAAACAGATTTATCTTGAGTGCCTTTGAGCATACTTAGGTTGTCAAGAATCTCGCCCATCATTACTTCACGTTCAATTATCTTCACATTGAAAAACTTTGCGGCCTGTTTTGCTCGTGCTGAGTCACTACTCTCAATTCCATAAATGATGAGCGCATCAATATCACTTGCGTCATAGAGGCGGGACACCGCTGCAAGTAACAAGAAGCTATCGACACCACCTGAGAGCATTACAATTCTGCCGTCGGCATCGACGCGGCATAGCCTTTCAATATCATTCAGGAATCGGTTTTGCATAATCTCTGCATAAATCCATCACCCGTGTTCGTGATTTGGTGTTGAGTTTTGATTTGAGGAGCTTGTTGAATATGAGATCAATGCCCGCAGCTAGTTGGAGGACAAGGTGAGTTCTTGTCCCGCATACTTTGAACCTGTCTTTATATGCGTTCAGGATAGGGTATTTTTGGCGCGGCCTGTTTATAGAATCCCATGACATATTTATGAAAATCTCAAATATCTGCGGGTCAAGATAAGGTGCAGAAAATCTCTTGTCATATTCCCGTGCTAGGATTTCAAGCTGCCTTACTCCAGCCGGGTTATCTGAATCAAAATACGCTTTGCGAAACTCATTAAAAACCTCTTGCTGCCGGTGACGGTTATGCTTTCCGTGGACTGCCTCGCAAGCTTTCCTGCTGAGACCATAGTGACCATCAGCGGCCACCCCTGAAATGACATCCTGTTCTTGAATCTCTGGGAACATATACAGAAAAGGCCAAGTACATTCATACTGCGTTTTTTTTCTGCATTGGTATTTTTCAGCAAGACGCAAGAAGTCATCCTCAAGGTTATCCAGTGGCACCTTTATTAAATTGAAATCCCAATCAAATAATGAGGCGCACCGCTTTGCAGCTAATGAATCCGCTGACTGCCATTCGCCAACTTGAAACGTGTACGCTGTAACTTTTTTGCCAGCATCTTCAGCGGCGAATCCACAAGTGAGTGAATCGACACCGCCTGACAAAAGTACTGCGACTGAATTGCCAGGACATTCCAAGCTTACGATTTCACATAACGTATCCCGAATGAGCTTCATGACTTTTCACCGCTCCACGAGAATCCACACTTGGGGCACTTAAAATTTGTCGTGATAGTTTCATCGAATGATTCAAACTCATCCGGTGGTTCTACATGGAACTGAGTCATCAGGTTTTCTAGGGCCATCGTATCGAATCCTGTTAAATCCATATCCAATTCGCCGGTATCCATATCACTTAATAATTCCTTCAGGCTAGTGTTATTCATCTCTGCTAATTCTGAGAGTCTGTTATCAGCAAGCATATGTGCGTGTTCTTCAGATTCAGATTCAAACTCTTGGATCACGACAGGCACCTCTTGATCCTCCATTAGAAGTGCTGCCTGTACCCGGCCATGACCAGACACAATAAGGTCTGATCTCTTTGAAATAATTACAGGCGCACGCCAGCCTTGTGTCTCAAGGATTTTTGCAAGCAGTTTGATTTGGTTTGCTGGATGGATATTTGGATTGCGTGGATTTGGTTTTAGTTCCTTTGCGCTGATTATTTTATCGTGTTTACAATGTATCATTATTGGATGTTCTATTGAGGGTTATACTAAGCGGCTTTTGGCCAAAATCGAAATACGGCCCAAATTGGCGATTTAAGGTGTTCGGAGTTTTACCCGGTAAAACTAGACGACACGAAGATGAAAACACCATAGGCTGCATCCTCGGGCCAGTAGCACGCAAAAGGTTACCAAGGTTATTTATCCTTATGTTTGTGAAAACCATAAGCCCCGACCGGATTCCTAGGGGCAGCGCATTCAGAAAAGAACCTACCACCCCCGCCCCCCGCCAAAATGATTTCCCGAAAACTTTTTTTTTGTCAGTCATGTTCACTCTTGTTCTTTGGGCGGTTCATCTTCCGCTTGGTGTTAGCCTTAGCGACACGGCGTAGTTGGGCTGCTCTGAAGATGGCCCTACTTGCATTGGTATGCTGGTGGCTCTTAGGTCTTGCTTTGAATTCAATAGATAGGTCAGTGATGAACTTGTTTATTTCTTGCCTACTCACGTTCAACTCATCAGCTAATGCTCTGACTGTTCTGCCGTCCAGTAGGTCGGGCCGATACATATAACAGAGCGCAATGAAACGCCTATAACCGGCCTTCAGGTTAGTACGGCCACCAAGGGTGCGCTCCTCCTTGCCCCTCTGCCGGCTCAGACAAAAGGTAATGAGCCACGATAGTGTTGAAGCAAATACCTCAAGGGCAAACTTGTCCGGGCAATCATCAGGACTTTCAATAGCGTCCCAATCAAAGTCGGCAGTATTCGGTAATGGCGGTGGCTGGCTCATAGGGGTCTGCCAGCTACCCCGCTGCCTCACAGGAGGATGGTGAAGGTGAGGTGGGTGCGGGATAACCGGCAGATGAATTAGTTAAGAGTGGCCCGGAAACATTCCACAGAGTTTATCCACTCCTGCAATAGCCTCTCTGTTAGCTGTAGCTGGAGTTGAATCTCTAATTCAGTACAGGTAGAGATTGGTGCCCTCATCTCTGCTAACTTGTCGCACTCCCTGACATACATTATCCACTTATTATCTGATTCAGATTTGGTAGGCGGCATCATGACAATCCACCTCCCGGCCATAGCCAAACAATCCCCTGCCACAATGCCAGGGCGATGAAAGTGATCGTGCCTCCAGTCAGAATGATTAAACCCAGAAACAAGCTCCAGCCAATCAGCTTGCTTATGCAGCGGGTAATGAAACCTGATTCTTTGGCAACTTCATTTCCTTCTTTAACTATTTGCTGGCCTACAGTGAGTGATGGCTCTTCAGCGGCCATATCTTGCGGTGTCGTCATTGCTTTTCTCCTTTTTACTCCTTGTATGGCAGTCGTGATTCGCTGCCTTGCTCCTTTGTTGATGTTTTGCTCTGACGTTCCTTTAAATATTTCCTGATGTTATCCAATACGATTTTCATTTTGGCCCGTTGCCGGGTTATCAGATGTTCAAACTCTCTTTTTTTGTCCTGCTCTTTATCACCAAGTAGACTAATGCGCAGTTGAGTCTTATTCATCACCTCACTGATACGATCCAAGGTGCGCTCTGCCTCAATACACGCATCGCAATGCACCTTGCACCGCATTTTGCCCAGTTCCCCCATATCCAGTTCCTTCCAATAAGCCAAACCGCAATGCTCGCAGCTATCGCGGTTCAAATCTTTGAGTTTGAATTTATCCAGTTTACTCATTCCCCTGCTGTGCCGTCATATGGATTGGGTTCATAGTCCTCACGAAACCGATCAAAAAAATCTAATTCAATTGGCCGGGGTTCAGCACGTTTAACCCGGTAGACTCCCGCGCTTGAACCGGTTGGGGTTGGCCGTTTGCCTACTGCTTCAATGTAGCCACCTTTTTTTAGCTCGCTAAAACGCCCGCTGACAGCGTTTGGTGTCGTGCCCAGTAGTTCGGATGCTTCGTGGACTGTTAATCCCTCCTGCCCTGCATTCTGGATCAATAAAAGCACTCCTGCGCGCCGCTCAGGTAGTCCTTTTTCAATCTTAGTAAATGCCTCGTTGCTTTGGGTATTACCTCCGTGCCGGTTAAAGCATATGTCTTGTTCGGTCATAGTGCGTCTGTCTCCCTTTCGAGTTCTTTCAGAATTGATTCGGTAGAATTGTTGCCGGGTTTTGGTCTGGGTTTGCGTGGATCGTCTGGCTCAGGTTCCCGTATTCCTTGCCAGCCCATGTCAATCGTATGGTTCAATGCGATGATGGCTTTCTTGAGTCCCAATTCACCTAACCGCTTAAGTTGTTTTTTTACTTGGGTTGGCTTCAGTGGTTTTCTGATTTCTTTTCGATGCTGCTCCCACTCCATCCAAACTTTTATGAAAGAATCATAATTCAAATTATCAGGTAAATCCCCCCCAAGCTTGTCTTGGGGGGTAAGGGGGGTTTTCCCTTCTGTTCCATTCCCTTCTGTTCCCTTCCCTTCCCTTCCCTTCGCCGCCGCTAATCTCCCGCGCCCTCCCGATGTGTCGGCAGATTCTCCCGATGCCCCGGCAGATTCTCCCGCTGCTCCATCAGATTCCACCCAGCCCATTGAGATTAATTCAGGTAATGAGTTTATGAATATCCTTTCGGGTGCCCGTGTTTTCAGTGCGATTTCGCACGCCTGATATGGCCGCCCATCGTTGCTGGCCAATACCCCGCGCTCATGGCATCGGCTTGCCAGTTGAACTAACAGAATCCATGCGGTGAATATCTCAGGCCCATCCTTGCGACTCATTAGCCGGCAGTATGCGGTTGAATCGTGCCCGTTTGGAATAGGCACCCAGTTGAGGGTTCGCAGCTTTCGGCTGGCGCAGTTTTCAAACTGATCTGACCAATTTCTGATTGAATATGTGGGCCCAATCATTCCTGCTCCTCATCCTCACGCTCATCATCCTCACGCTCATCGTTGCAATCCGGGCACGCGTAGGTGAGCGATGATCCCGGCTCAACTGAGAGGTATCCTGCGCCCCGGCAATATCTACACGGCCTGCTCATCTCTTGGCTAAATCCTTATAGTGATCGCGTTCACGCCTCAGACGCTTTACCTCATTGCCGATAAACTTGGGGCTGTCCGCAATTGTCTTTTTATCACGCGCAAGACTTGGGCGGTTGGGTTTGTACTTCACGACCCCGTTTAAAAGCTCATCCATTGTTTCTTTGAGTTCTTTGCCCTTCTGCCCACTCACTTTCTTGATTAACTTCTCAAGCGCACCTTTTTTCACCTCGCATATTTCAACGAATTCATGAGGCAAGATTGAAAATTGTTCGTTGCAGCGGTTAAACAATAACTGGGGTTTTATGATCTCACCCTTGAGCGCACCCGGTTTCAATTTGTAACCGGGGATTGAATTACCATCCTCATCAAGTCTTGTCCTGGCACGATCTTCCACAGCCTCAATAATTTTCTTTGCGACTCTGCAAGTGTCTAACAATTCAGGCAGCTTTTCATCGGGAATAGAATCACCCTGCAAGTCTGAAAGCGTGGTAGTCAGTTGTGATGCCTCTGGGCAATCATCTTTGGCGCGGCAGTATGCACATTGACTTTCACCCGGATTAATCGGTGCGCCGGGTTCATAGGCACGCTCTAAAATCTTTTGCACCTCATCCTTGGCCTTGGTTAAATCGTCTGCGGAATATTCCACCAGAGAAATCTCTGGTTTGATTCGTGGCTGAATGATTGCTGCGGTGACTTCTGTAACCTTTTCAAAATTCTCAGCTACCAGAACCGCATAACAACGCATCTGTAAATTGTGCTTGGCCTCTGCCGGTTCATTGTATCCGGTCTTGTAATCGTAAAGTAGTGCGCGGTGTTCATCTATCACCAGCCCGTCAAAGCGTCCTGACACTGAATTCTCAAATGCGTCCAGCCTCTGCTCTTTGATGTGGTTAATCTCCACGCCATCGAATAGCGGTTGGCTCAGAAAAAAACCGTCAATCAATTCTGCCCGTAATTGTGATGCCCTGAAGGCAAGATCACGCTCTGATTCATCCTCAAGGGAATGAATATCATCAGCCTCCAGCGCATCGTGTATCCGTGTGCCGGCCTCAGCCAGTGGATTTGTTTTATTCGGTTTACCCTTCTGCCGGTGATAGCTGCCGGGGCAAAGGTGGGCTTGCTGTAATCCTGATGCGGTAATGTGTTCAGGTCGTTTTTTCATTTGAGTAGTGGGAGTGCTGACCCGCTAAGAAGGCCAGCACCCCCGTGCTTGGGGTTAATGAAAAGAGGGAAATTTCATTTACCCTTCTGCTGATTCTGTTGCTAATTCTTTTTCATCGGTGGCCATCTCTGCCCCGGGAGGTGCATCGTCACCAAATAGCTCCAGCTTGGGATCACCGTTGCTTTCACCAAAGACAGGCTTCAGGTCGGCATCTGATTCAGCGGTTTCAGTTGAATCACCGTCAAAATCTGAATACCCGGCAAAACCAAATGCCGTGCGCACTCCTTGGCTGAGTGCCTTGTGGCGTAACATCCGGTGCGGGTATTGCTTCCACGGGTCAGTATTTCTTTTGCACTCGCTGAAAAATTCCGTGATCACTACCGGGTGTTCTTGGCCTTTGACCCAGATAGTACAGGCGCACGATACAGGTGCATTTTTGTCATCTATAGTCGTATTGAAATGGATGCCGTTGAATTTCGGGTGGCTGTTCATAATCTTGATCCAGCCGTCAACAGAGATCACGGGAGTGATCCCACCGCCGCGTGCAGGGAAAGCATAAATTTCACGCTGTAAGGGGTTCAGGTTATGTTCGTTTGCTATCACGACAAGCGTGACCATCTCCTCATCACTCGCACCCTTGAAAACAGTGCTTTTGAGTGTCTGATGTAGTTTCTGCGGTTCTAGGTTCATGCGCTCTGCCATGACAGACAGCGCACCTTTTTTATCGGTTTGGTTCATATTCTCTTTGGGGTTTTAGTTTCTGGATAATATCGTTTTGCTTTTGTTCCTTCATAATAACCTTGCGGCACTTCTTACAAACATGGTGCCGGGGTTCCGATGGATCTGCGCAGAGTACGCAAATTGATTCAGGCTTCTTTGGTGGCTGCACGGGCAAGAAATTCGTTAATGCTCTTGAGGGTAATCCGTTTGCAGTGTGGCCCAAGGTCGAGCTTGGTGAGTTCTTTACGGACACAGAGCGTGTCGATAAAGCTGGCGTGGCAATCAAGTAACCGCGCGGCTGTTTTGCGTGTGACTGCTTGGGTGTTTTGGACGTTGGCTTCAATTGCTTCAAAGTATTCTTTGTCATCAGTTCTCATTATTAGTCGGTAGGTTTGTTTAGTCCGTAAGACGGTATTAACGTATCAGCTTCACGCCATGAGGTAAGCATTTTTTACGGGCAGGAAATTCGCAGACAACTCCCTAGGTTATCCCCCATAAAAAAACCCGCCAGAAAAGACGGGTTCTGCGTATTAAAATAATGTTTTGAAGGTTATCTATGTGTCAGGATGTATCACAACGTGAATTTACAGTTCATTCATAGGTGGCTTCAGGTCATCATCCTTTAATGCCTGATCCACTATAAACCGAATGAAATCAGTGGAAGTCATATTCAGCTTTGCTGATTCCACCTTTACATTGTGTAACACCTTCTTGTCTACATAACAGGAAAGCAACCGGTGGTCCGGGTTTCTGACTGTAATGCTTTTTTGAGTTTTCTTCTTTGTCGTCACTTGTGCGTTGGTTTTTAAATTTACTGTCCTTCTGCGGTGAAAGGGATTCTCACATCACTCACGGCCAGCTTGTCGATTAAATCGTTGAGGACTGGCCGACTCTTACCCATATCATTCAAGGCTTTGCGGTGCCTGAGCGCGATTGTTAAGGCGGTGTAACCTGACCCAGTTACCACCCCCGGATTAACATCGGGGTGCGTTTCCAAAAACCAGAGTGCGGATTTGTAGTGGCTTGACTGTACATATTGCATCAGCGGAGTGAGGCCATCCAAGTCCTGATTGATTTTATTGTTCCCGTATGAATTGGCCTGAATATTAACATCGGCACCCATTTCAATTAACCGATTCACAACGTGATGATCTGAATCATACTTTGCGCAAAGGTGCAGAATGGAATGCTTGAAATCCCCGTCACGGATATTTATTTCA
>Ga0080013_1000949_pt1 | contig 39469 bp, 51 predicted proteins | sample ETNvirenome_6_85_FD_69236 | JGI IMG/M metagenome (GOLD analysis project Ga0080013, IMG submission 69236) | Marine viral communities from the Pacific Ocean - ETNP_6_85 (SPADES assembly) (version 2) | ecosystem: Environmental > Aquatic > Marine > Oceanic | place: Pacific Ocean | collected 2013-06-19 | reverse complement strand
TAGATGAATGCCTTATTAATATACTTATGTAATAGGGTTTTTAAGGAGAACGGTTATGAATGATACTTTATTGCTGGCTACATTCTGTAAGTCGCGCGATGTAAGAGATATTATAAATGTTATAGGCGACGGCTTCGAGATTGTAGGCGGCAAGATTTTTGTGCTTCAAGATGAATCAGATCGGCATAAAAAGATTCTAACTTATAATATTGTTAAGGAAGACATTGTTTTCTCTGAGGTAATTAAGAATACAATCTCTTTACATCGGAAGAAAGAAACAAATACCTTATATACACTCAATGCATTAAATGAAGTGGTGATGGAACAAAACGATGGACAAATTGATCCACAATTTTCTGTTGATTGGGAACCTCATCGGAATACATTGTTAGTGACGTATAAGGATGATGAAACCGGTGATCAAATTTTGAGGAGAATAGAAACAAGATTAATTAATATTGTTAATCTTGACGAAGAGAACTAATAAAAGAAAGGTTTTATATGTTCGATGATCAAACTTTAGTTTCTGTAATCTTAATTACTGAAGATGCAACTGATGAAGATGTTTTTAACACCTTCAAAAATATTACTGAACAGACCCATAAAAAAATAGATATTATTATTTCTACTTTTAGAGAAGATATTGATGATCTAAAAGAGAAGTGTGCTAAATTACATCTTGATGTGCGCTGGGCCCAGCAGGGGCCTGGTAAAGATTTCTTAAGTGATATTCTTGAATTAGTAGACGGCGAAGTTATTTTTTATAAGACCGTAAATAACTGTTTATGGTTTCCTCGCCATATTCAATCTCATATTGAAAGCTTTAATAAAGATACAGGTACTAAGTGGTCATTATCTCATGTAGAAAAAAGAAATATTGATCAACATGATAACCCTTATAATACTCTTAGTTTTAGAATAGATAATCCGCCACATCCAGATGAAATTACTCTTGATGAAATTTGTCACTATAAAGATCTAAAGGTAGATTGGGGGTCTTGTCTTGTGCAAAAAGATGACATTCCTTTATTTTACCCTGGCTATGCGGTAAAGCAATGGATCACGGACCAGGCACGTGGCACCATTCCTGCAGAAATCACTGTGATTCAATGGGAAAAGGTAGGTGGAGCTGGCCCCAATGAGCAAGAACTAGAAGATTTTTATAAACAAGTTGGAACCCCTGCTTCTACGGAAATAAAAGAAGAACCTATTGAAACGGACGAAGGTATTGAGATTAAAAGAGTGTTGCCTACTGTTGTTGGTAATCGTCACTTTAAAGAATATACTGATAGTATTTTAGAGGTTATAGGTCAAACTGAAGATATTTCTGAAATCGCAATCAAACGCACTATTGGAATGGGTGATGTCCTGCTAACTGAACCTATTCTTCGTAAGACAAAAGAAAAATATCCAGACGCTAAAATTACTTACTATACATCCAAGCCTGATATTATTAAGTATTTTGAAACTCAACCCGATGACGTTGTAACTATTGAAGAGAATGAGGTAGTAAAAGATTATTTATCTGAAGTCGAAAGCCAAGTTAAGTTTGATTTAGATTTAGCTTATGAATCTAGAGAGGAAACATCATTTGTTGATGCTTATGCTCAAGTAATTGATTTAGAGTTTACAGATCAACACGATAAACATCCTCGTTTAATTTATAATGAGAAGCCATTAGTTGATGAAAAGTATGTTGTAGTTGTAGGTGATGGCTCGGGCTGGCCTGGTAAGACATGGGATATAGAAAAATATGCTGAAGTTATTAAATATGTTAAAACATTAGGTTATAAGGTGTATGAGACTGGGGTGACCTTCTCGGGAGAAAGTGAAGATGAATATCATCAGTGTGAATTTGATGAGTTGATTAATCTTATTGCTAATTGTCAATTTTATATTGGCACCGATAATGGCCCTATGCATATTGCACGTGGATTTAATAAACCGTGTTTTATTATTGCAGGTGCTGCATTACCTTATTATAGTAATCCAAATAGAGACAATATATATTATATTCAAGATATAACCCATCCTGGTTTGGGTATTAAGCATAAACAATTTTTTAATCTTACCGACGAAGGCTTAACTTTCGTTCCTTATTATCCGGACGAGCCGTCTTGTGGCTTAGATAATATTCAACCTAAGCATGTTGTAGAAGCTATTGATAAATATTTTATGCATCCTGCTTCTATTATAGATAATACTCCATGCAATTATGCTTTTAATATTTCTGGCAATCTTGTAATGAGAGATGTACTTCCTGGCTTTGCTTATTATAAGAGTGAAGAAACTGGTATTGTTCAAAGAGAAAATCCGCTTTATCATCCAGATCAAAGGTTAGATATCAGTCAGGTTTATGCAAAAGATAAGCAAAATATATGGACGAATAATTTTACTCCTATGGTGAAAGATTGGAAAGAAGTAAAAGGCGAAGGTGTTAAAGTATTAGATGTTGGTTGTAATATGGGTATTCTTGTTGAAGGAGCTACGAATGAAGGTTTTGATATTGAAGGGGTAGATATCAATAGACATAGTATCGAGGCAGGCCAGACCGAGTATCCTAAAATTGCAGATAAACTGTCTATTAAAGATTTTACACAACCTCTCTATGAAGAGAAGATTTATGATATAGTGGTACTTAGTGATGTATTAAGTCATGTCGGCCGACCATTAAACTTGATTCATAATACTTTTCAGGTTTTAAAAGATGATGGAATAGCTTATATTAATGTTGTTAATTTTGGATGCAAGAAAGCACTGTCGGAACTTCATCACTGGGATGGTGTAGGCGTCGGCGAAAATATCACTCTCTATAGTGCTGAAAGTTTCTCTAATTTTGCAAAAATGGTTAATATAGAGTATGAGACATATAGAGATGACGACGATGATGAAATGTTGTTCTATAGGTGCCGAAAGAAGGTTTAAATGACAGTTGGTTATTTGCTTGACTTACTTATTATTAATGAAGTAAGAAAGAAGAAGCTTGGAGTAACATTAAAAGATAGTACAAAATATGATTTGAAGAATCAGAATGGCCATCTATGGCGTGAGATCGGTAGATATTTGTTGGAAACTGCTGAGGGCAAGCGACCAGGCACTTTCGCGAAACATAAGAGTTATGATAAAGATGTTAATGAACCGCGAGAAGAAAATATTATAGAAGTTATTTATAAACTATATCAACGACATCTAGAACTGTGGGAATTAGAAGATGTTCGTCGCGACAAAACGAAGACAGATGTAAGTAGATTAGCAGCCGCCGATAAAGTTTCTGTGGTTAATAAGAAAAGAAATGATTTGGTAGAGCAATTAGATAAAAATATTAATGATAGTTTGCAAACATCAAAGCTTTGGGGTGAAGTAGTTTAAGAAAGAAGTTTATAATGAAAAATGTAATGGTTTCTGGTAGCCAAGGCCAACTTGTTACGGATATTATTAAACAGCTGGTTTATGAAAAGAGTTTTGCTATATCTTCTTATGACCGGCAACGTCTTGATGTTACAGATAAAGCAAAATTGGAAGTTGAATTTAAAAAGATTAACCCTGATTTTTTTATACAGGGAGCATCTTATCATGTGGTAGAAGAAATAAATAAAAATCCTAAAGAAGCGTGTGATGTTAATATTGCATCATTGCATTATCTTGTGGATTTGTGTAATAAATATGATTGTACTCTTATTAATTTTTCTACCAATTATGTATTTTCGGGCCAGCGTCGCGATGCGAGCACGCTGCAGCGCAGTCGCCTGGCATTATTTACACGCAGCCATCTTAATTATACTGAAATAGATGTGCCACATCCAGTTAATCTCTACGGCATTTTAAAGCTTGCAGGAGAACAGGCTATTTCTACAGCTTGCGAAAAATATTATAACATAAGAGTGAGCGGATTATTTGGCAAAACAGGAAGCCGAGCTAAAAATGGAAAGAATTTTCCTTATACTATTATAGAGAAGCTTGAAGAGAGCGGCTCAGCTGAAGTTGTGTCCGACCAAATTGTTAATGTTGCTTATACTGTAGATTTAGCTATTGCAATTGTTGCTATGATGAAACAAAATGATAAGTTTGGGTTATATCACCTTGTTAATGGTGGAAGTTGTACATGGTTTGAAGTGGCTTCTGAAATTAACACTCTATTGGGTCACCCTGAGCAGTTTATCACTCCCATCGAAACAAAAGATTTTTATACTAACTTAAAGAGGCCGCAAGATACTTCGTTAAATGCATTGAAGATACAAAGTAAATTTAATATTGAAATTCCTACGTGGCAATCTGGCATCTTTAGGTTTCTTCAGGAAATAAATAAAATTGATTAATGGATGCTTAATTTGGGAAAATGAAAGAATTATGAAGAATAAACGAATATTAAAGTATAAAGGAGAATGGTTATGATACGCTGGTGCCTAGACCTTGATAATACCCTTGTAAGGACAGAAGGAAGTGATTACAAAAACTCTACACCCATTCCTGAAGCTGTAGCTAAGGTGCAGGAGTATTATGATAGAGGTGACCATATTATTATTATGACTGCGCGTGGTGCCAGCAGCAAAAAGGATTGGCGAGAATTTACAGCGAAACAATTAAAAGATTTTGGTATTCCTTATCATCAACTTATTGTAGGTTTGAAACCAGGTGGTGTAGATTTTTTTGTAGATGATAAGGCCGTGAACTCTTTGGAATGGTTGGATGACGAAGAGAGAGTATAAACCTGACTATGTTTTTCATTGTGCTTCATATCTTACTTTGGATAGCAAAGAATATAAATCTAGATCTATAGAAGTTAATGTATATGGAACTACACTTTTATTTGAGCTTTGTTTAGAGCATCAAGTAAAGAAGATAGTTTATTCCTCTTCAGCTTCTGTTTATGGTAGTCCTAAATTATTTCCTACTAAAGAAGATCATCCATTTGATGATTGCACATTACTTTATGGTGCTTCTAAAGTAGCTGGTGAATATATTGCAAAATCTTTTATGGAAGAGGAAGGGTTATCTATTGTAGGTTTGCGTTATTTTAATGTTTATGGGCCTCGTCAAAGCTTATCTAATATCTATACACAGATTGTTCCAAAGTGGATTAGATCTATATCTGTAGGAGAAGATATAACTGTTTATGGAAATGGTCAACAAACAATGGATATGATTTTTGGTTCCGACATCGGCCGTGCTAATCTGGCTGCATTGGAAAATAAAGATTGCGTAAATATGTTTTTAAATGTGGCTACAGGAATAGAGACAAGCGTAAATGATTTATTAGATATTATAAAAGAGCGGATGATAAAGTTAATTGGAGAACGAGATATTAGAATTATATATGACGAGCATGATCCGAATTTGGTACAACGCCGATGTGCTGATGTAACTTTAATGCATCAATATCTTGGGAAACATACTATTCCTGTGCAGACGGGAATAGATATAGCCTGTAAAGAGTTATATGATAAAGTAGATAAATGGCGTAGCCATAATGTGTAAATATGGGAAAGCTTGTTCTACATTTTAGAGATAAAAAAAGCTCTACTGTTGGTTTAGAAGGATGTGTATTTACTAATGGATGCTTTGATATCTTACATCGTGGCCACATGGAGCTTTTTAGATTCTGCCACCGACAAAAAACTATAAAGAGTCAACGTCCAGTTGTTGTAGGAGTTAATAGTGATAAGTCAATAAAAGAATTGAAGGGTTCTACGAGGCCCTTCATTGGAGAGGTAGATAGAACAGAAGTCTTAGTATCAATACAATGGATAGATTATGTTATTGTTTTTGACACTAAAAGTGTTTTTCCTCTTATAGAAGCATTACGACCACAAGTTTTAGTGAAGGGTGGCAATTATAACACTAAACCTTGTGCAGTAGCAGATCAAATAGTTGGTCAAGAGTTTGTAGAAAGTTATGGTGGCCAAGTTTTAACTGGACCTATGGTAGAAGGAGTTTCTACAACGGAAATAGCGAAGAGAATAGTAGAGATAAAATAATGCTGTGTAATATTCAAGAATTATTAGAGATAAATCTTCCTGACCAGCATCAAGATATGGTTACTGCATATAATACTGAATGGGATGCAGACCACGGCCAAGCTTGGGAGATAAAAAATTTTATAGAATTAACTAAAGATAGAAAAACTCTTTTTGATGTGGGCAGTAATGTTGGATTCTTTTCATTTGTATTTTGTTTAAATAATAATAAGGATAATTCAAAACAATCTTTTGCTTTTGAGCCGAATATGCAAGGCTTATGTAGTTGTGTTGAGGTCTTAAATTTTAATGAATGGCATGATAGAATAAGATTGTTTCCTATTTTTATTGGTGATGAAAATGGCCAAAAAGAATTTTTAGTAGAAGAAGGAAAAACTTTTGTAGTTAGGTTTGAAAAAGAATCTAAGCATCATAAGCTAGTCAAGAAAGGCAAACGCGGTTTTGTAGAGATGAGAACTTTGGATGATTTTTCTTGGCTTGTTGAAATCGGCGGAGAAGAAGAACTAGAGATTGAATTACTTTGCGATACGAAAGAAGGCGAAAAAGTAAAATTAAAAACTGGTCAGTTTCAAGAGAATAAAGCTTGCGATTTAGATACATTAAAAATAGATGTTGAAGGATATGAATATAGAGTGTTAGCAGGTGCTCACGAAACTATAATGAAATATAAACCATTATTATTTTTAGAAATACATAGTCATTTATTAAACTTATACAATAATACAGTTTTTGATGTGTATAATATTTTAAAGGATTATAAGTATAAGATTTTTGATATACGTCAAAAAGAAATAAAAAGTAAAGAACAATATGCATGGCTATTAGATCATCAATTACAAGCAAGGGTGGTTTGCAAAGGAGAATGAAATGTATGAATATCAAGCAGAGTTAACTAGAATTGTAGATGGAGACACATTAGATTGTATTATTGATATTGGATTTTCTGTCTTCGTTAAGAAGAGAGTGAGATTACATGGCATTGATACCTTTGAAAGTAGAACAAGAGATCTCGAAGAAAAGAAAAAGGGATTAGCAGCGAAGGCTCGACTAAAAGAACTAATAAAGGAAAACGGAAATTACTTTATTTTGATTAGTCATGAATTAGGAAAATATGGCAGAGTTTTGGGTGAAATTATTTTAGATGATGATAGAAATGTGAATGACATTCTAATAGAAGAGAAGCATGCTTACCCTTATGGAGGCGGTAATAAAGAGGAGGCAAGAAGAGCTGCTGGATTAATATAGTGAATATAGATTTAAGAGAAAATGAAATATTGCAAAGTAGTTACAAAGCATATGGTTCTGATATTGAACACTATTGTGCTATTTTAGCTCACCTTTCTACTTATTTCAATGACTCAGTTATTGTTGATTTAGGTACTTTATATGGAAATAGTGCAGCTGCATTAGCTTATAATAAATCAAATAAAGTATACACTTATGATATTGAACATAGGGCCGAAGCTAGTGAAAAATTTGAATCAGAAGAATTTAAAAATGTTGAATATATTATAGGTAATTGTATAGAAAATAATTGGCAAGGTACGGTAACTTCTCAGGCCCTCGCGTATGCTCAGAATAAGATTATTCCTTTTAAAACTGATCGAGAAATATTTTTATCGAGTAAGCTGATTTTTTTAGATGTTGATCCACATGATGGAAAACAAGAAGCAACAGTTTTGAATTTTTTAGTTGAAAATGATTGGAAGGGTATTATGGTTTGTGATGACATCGGCCAGCAACATCCACCAATGCGTGAATGGTGGAATAATATTGAGTTACCAAAATGTGAGATTATTAATAGGTATAGTTCAGGATCAGGTACAGGCATAATTTGTTTTGATAATCAAAAGGTAACTTATACTTCTCTTTCTCAAGAAGTAACAGCATACAAGAAGAAACAATCTCGCTTTGATCCAGCCAGCTGGCCGCATTCTAAGCCAAAAGATATAGTTCGTTTTGATGATGGAACTTTTAAAACTAATGATGGTATAACAGGGACTTGGAATGTTATACGTAAGGCTGATGACGAAGAAGTAGTTGTTATAAAAACTTGGGCCGGTTCGCTTGAAATACCAATTACTAAATAGGAAGCATGAGGTGTGAAGTAATGAAAACATTTCATATATTACAATTAGCTGGATTTGGAGATACGCTTTCTGCCATTACAAGATTGCCTGCAGTTAAGGAAAAGTATCCAGATTATAAGATTAAGTTTTGGTTGGGAGGTTTTGGAAAATCACCAATCTTTTCAAAAGAGCAGCTTGCCCGCGAAGGGTATGAAGCTGGGTTAATTAAGAATTTAACTTATCACAATCAGCTTCCTTCTATGCGTGATTTTCTAATGAACAAAGTCATGAAAGAAGGCGACAAGTTTGAGGACTGGTCTTTTTGTGAAGAAATTTTTGATAATAGAAAACCTATCTTTTCAAAATATGATTTGCAATATCCCTATGAATATAAGACGAGTGAGCCTTCAGAGGAATTAAAGAGTTTTGCGGAGCATATAAAAAATAATAATGGAGTTGCAATTCATCCATTAACTAAAGAAGGCAACGCTGAAGGTTTTGAAAGCGATGTAAAAAATGGCCGTTTCTGGAAACAAGAGTTTTGGCAAGAGCTTTGTGAGCTTTTAAATGAAAAAGGTTTAACCCCTACATTTGTTGGAATTAAAGATGAAGATTGGGGTTTAAAGGATTATTGTAATCAACATAATATTTCTTATATTGATGCAATGAATTATAATGTGGAAGATACTATATATCTTTTGCAAAATGTTGCTGGTTGTATTGCTTGTAATAGTTGGGATTGGGAGATTACAAGTCGTGCTCAAATACCTACTATTTGTTTTTACACTAAGAATCATTTCTTTATTCAAAATCATGCACCTCAAAAAGTATCGCCGTTTTGGGATAATTGTTATATAGAAACTAATTGTGTGCAAACAGCAAAGGCTACTATTCCGCCTGGCGATTCCAGTTTATCTGGCAGAGTGATGAAAGGCGAAGAAGATCCCACGGAAATTTTTGATAAGTTTTATTATCTGTATGAAAACAATAAACGCCCAGATGTTAAGTATTCTGTTTGTATGATTACATATAATGATGAAGAATGTGTAAGAGATACAATGGAGAATGTGAGCCCTTATATAACGGATGATTTTGTAATTACAGATGGTGGTTCAAAAGATAAAACTTTAAGCATCTTAAAAGAATATGATGTAAATTTATTACATAGGAAATGGGCAGATAATTTTGAGATTCAAAAAAATAATTCATTGGAACATGCAAACCAAGAGTGGCGTATTTGGATTGATGCTGACGAAACATATGAACAAATTTTTTGGCACCAGATGCCATGGTATATAAGAGATGCAGAATCTCGCGGCGTAGATTGTATTAATGTTCCAAGAGTTAATATTGTTCATGGAGTAACTCCTGAGTTTGCTAATGAAAATTCTTGGAACTTAAGTTATTTTAACTGGGTAAATTATCCTGACTATCAGCAACGTATTTTTAAATCTCATTGCAAATTTGCTGGAAGAACACATGAAAGAATCGTCGGGCCTAAAAAGGACGCAGCTCTAGTAGGTGTGCATTGTGTGCATCCTAAAACTTTAGAGAGACAAATATCTGGCATTCAAAGAGAGAAGGATCAATATAAATTAGAAGCAGCTTTAGTAAAGAAGAATATTAATCTTAGTTTTGGCAAAAAGTTAATTGTTCATTACCTCCATCATTTAGGCATTGGTGGCACGGCAAAGGTTGTGCAAATTCTATGTAAGAATTTTAAGAAGATGGATAAAAAATTTCATCATGTGTTGGCGTATAAGGCTCATGGAGAATTAGAACGTGAACCCTTCTTTGAAGAAATTTTGGGAAAGAACAATCTTATTTCGTTTGCTTCTATCCCTGAATTTTATGAGATCATTAAAGAGATTAAACCTTTCATAATGCATCGTCAGACTTCAGGTCAGCCAGAGATGCCTTTTGTGCCACCTATTGTGGAGCAGTGTGACCATGTAATTTCTACTGCTATATTTGGCCATGTTGATGAAAGCATTCCCTTAAGTAGAGTAATTTATATATCTAATGGTATGCAACATTGTGCAGGTGTGTTTGGAAAAAGTATTAGAAGGATCGGCATTCCAGTTGAAGCTCCATTAACAAATGAAGATTTACGTGAGGAGTTAGATATACCTAAAGGAGCTTTTGTTTTTGGTAGAATCGGCCGCGATGACAATGATATATACGATCCTGTTAATCTTACATCCTTCGCAGAAGTAGAAAATGAGAATATCTATTTTGCAGCTTTGGCGCCGAGTGATGTAATGAAAGATAAGGCAAAAGATTTAGGGATAAAAAATATTCGTTATGTAGATAAGACAATAGATGATGTAAGGATAAGTAAATTTTTTAATACTCTTAATGTTTTGGCACATAGTCGTAAGGATGGTGAATGTAACCCAGGTAATATCTGGGAGGGCTTTGCTCATGGTAAGCCGGTTATTAGTCATTATGGTATACCTTATAATGGACATATTCAAGAAATAGGTAATTGTGGTTTTGTGGTATATAGAATGGATAATTTTCATAATGTATGGCAAGATTTAAATCCGTCGAGTATTGTAGATATATTAGCTTATGCACGCAGTATAGGAGTGGCGAATTTTACGTGTGAAGATAGTTCAAACTCTATAAAGAATAATCAAAAAGAATATACAAGAATAATGCGTGGCTTTTTGGATGGTACTATTGATTATGATACGATGAGCAAAAATTGTGTAAAGAGATGGCAGGCCCAGGCAACTCCTGAAATTATTGCAAGGCAGCATTTAGATTTGTATGAAGAATTGTTATAATGGAACAGGAAGAAAGATATGATGTGGACGCCGCTTACAACGAAAGTTTTTTTGGATGGGATAATAACGCTATTCAACAACAACAACTTGCTCAGTATATTGTACCCAAAATAGTGGAGCGTTTTCGTCCTAAATATGTTTTAGATATAGGATGTGGCAGTGGGCAATGGTTAGATGAATATAGAAAGTATAAAGTAAGAACGCGAGGCATTGAAAGTGCCTCAGCTGCTTGGACTGTGATGTCTGAGAAAACACAAAAGAATGTAGTGAAGTGGGATCTTAGAAATAAACTTAAGAAAACATATAAACCAGATTTAGTGCAAAGTTTAGAAGTTGCAGAACATATAGAAGAAGACTATGCAGATGTTTTTATATATAATTTAGTTAAACATAATGCAGATATAATATTTTTAACAGCTGCAACGCCAGAACAACATGGTATGCAGCATGTAAATTGCCAAGAGAAAGAATACTGGATGGCTAAGATGAAAAATAATGGATATCTTTTTGATCAAGATATACTTAATGAAGTGCTGGCTTGGGGCAGTGGAGAAGATTCCCCAGATTCCCCCATCTGGTGGTCAACAAATTTGATGGTTTTTATATGAAGGAGAAAATATGGTTAATCCACATGATGTGCATATAATTCTTATAGGGTGTCAACGAACTCACGACTATAGAATTAACTTAGAAATTTTAAGATATAACTTTCTTGATTTAGACGGAACGAAATTATGGATTACTACAGTTTTTAATGGAGATCAAAACGAGTGCCCTTCAGGCATAGGTGAGAATACTTTTATATACCTTCCTGAAAATAGAGGATATGGTTATGGGGCATTGGATGCATTTAATGAGGGCTTAGAATTTGCGCGCTGTGGTTATAGGCCATATATTGCGATTTTTAATTTTGATGTTTGGTTCTTAACTCAACAAGGGTTTTCTACGGCGATGGAAGAGTTTATAGCTAGTGGCAAAGAATTTGGTGCTGGCTATCATCAAAGCCATCATTGGGCAATGACTGATTGTATGTTTTTCCGAAAAGAGTTTTTGCAAAAGTTTCTTCCAATACAAGATAGAGTTTTAGCCAGCCGCCAGAATAATAAATGGTTAGAAAAAGAAATGGAAGGTACTGAACTTGGTTTTGCGAATATGGAAGAATGGATGATGTATTCTCTTAACCGGGCAGTTAGCGACGGAGCTGTAAGAGAAATTGATCAAAAGAAAAATATTACTAATGATGACTTAATGAATAATGTTGATCCTAATATTATTGACGTTTGGTTTCAATTACAACGCGACGGCCATCCTCGTTATAGACTTACTAGTAAGTATGATCTTATTCACGAACATGATGATGATATAAAGAAACAATTATTAGAACATCATAATACTAAACGAGGCCATAATATTAGTAAGTTTTTAGGCATTAAGATTGAACATAAAGTTTTAGAAGATGTTCGGCAGGCAGATGGATCAACAATGGCAATATAATGTTAAGATCTATATCTTCTTTATCTTTGCCCGCATCGGATGTTTCGACTGTACGCCCTATTATTATTCATCATTTAAATGATTTAACTTTAGGTGGAACAGAAAAAATGGTACAGATTCATTTGAGCCATTTTATAAAAGATCATACTTTTGATCATTACTTAGCTTATAGGGCTCAAGGTGATAAGGCAAGAGAACCTTATTTTAAAGAAATACTAGGACAAGAAAAACTTTTATGTTACAATTCTCCTTCAGAATTATTAAACATCATACATGGACTCAAACCTTTTATTTTGCATCGCTATTCGGCTGGTATTCCCGAATATCCTTTCGTAAGAGAAATAAAACAACATACACGCCATTTTGTTTCAACATCCGTATTTGGTGATCAAGATGATACTATAGATATTAGTAAAGTTATTTATGTTTCTAAGCATGTGCAATGGATGGCTGATAAGGTTGGGAATGCCGAGAAGGGCATTTTTTATCCTAATCACCATGTGGTAAGAAACCCAATAGAAGCTCCATACTCGTCAGATAATTTAAGAGAAGAATTAGATATCCCAAAAGATGCTTTTGTTTTTGGGAGGATAGGTAGAGATGATGATAACATATATGACAGCACAAATATTGAAGCTTACACAAAGGTTGAACAAAGTAATACTTATTTTATTTTCGTTAATCCTTCCGGAAAGTGCCGCAGTGATATTAAGCGCCTTGGTATTAAAAATGCTAAGTTTATTGAACGAACTACAAGTGAAGTTAGATTGAGCCAGTTTTATAATAGTTTAGATGTTTTGGCACATGCGAGAAAAGATGGGGAATGCAATCCTGCAAATGTGTGGGAAGCTTTTGCTCATGGCAAACCAGCTATTAGTCATTATGCTCATCCATTTAATGGTCACCTTGAGGTCATTAAAGATTGTGGCTTTGTTGTGTTAAAAGATGATGTAGATGAATATGCACGCATAATGAAAAATTTTATAAATGGTAGTATTGATTACTTTAAAATGAGTGAGAAATGTATTAATAACTGGGAGAAAACTTGTACTCCGGAGATAGTGGGGAACATACAATTGGGAATTTATAAGGAGTTATTAAATGAGTAGTCACTATATCAGCGGCGCATGTGGTTTTATTGGCAGTCATCTCGCAAAAAGATTGCTTAAAGAGGGGCATGAAGTCTGGGGGGTAGATAATCTTGATTGTGGCTTTATGGAAAACATCGCTGATTTGATGGGCAACCCTAAATTTCATTTTAGAAGGGGAGATATTCGCGATAAGTGGTGTTGTGATAATATAAATCAAACTATTGATTTTGTGTGGCATCTTGGAGCAAAAGGTGAAACCTACTGGGTCCGCGATAATGTAAAAGAAGCGATAGATGTAAATATCAAAGGCACACTAAATATTCTAAAACAAGCCAAGAAGCTTGGAGCGAGACACTTTTTCTTCTCCGACACGTCAGCTCTATATGATAGTATAACAGGTGAAGAAAACTACCCCACCGCTGAAATTTCAGCACCAAATATAAACACTCCAATGGGGTATTATGCTATTACTAAAATGGCAGCATCACAATTTGTAAGAAGTTTTGGTAAAACAAACGATATAGGCACTACCCTGTTTAGATACACCAATATATATGGGCCTTCTATGAATCTTGAAAGAGATATACCTCCGGTTGTTGGCTCTTTCGCATCTCGTCTTTTTGATAATAAAACTCCTATAATTTATGGAGATGGCTCAAAGAGAAGAGATTTTCTACATATTGATGACCTAACTGATTTTCATATGGCAGCTTTGGTTGTTAGGGGAAAATACGGCGACGGAGATAGCAGTGAAACCTACAACGCTGGGTTTGGCAAAAATCATTCCATCCAGCAAGTTTATCATAAAGTATTTGATGCTTGTAAAAAAGTTAAAGGGAATATACCAAGTTTAGTTGAGTATAAAGATGACCAACCAAACGAAGCTCAAGTTACATTGGCTAATATTGAAAAAGCTAAAGAAGAACTGGGATGGAAACCTACTATTTCTTTTAAAGATGGCGTAGAAAAAACTGTTAAAAGTTTAGCAAATATGATGGGAGTTAAAAATGACGGTGAGAGTAACGCAAAAAATGAGAAAAAGAATTGATGCAATGAAAAAAGAAAAAGAATTAGTTACTGATGATTCGTATAAAGATATTCATAAGAGAGGTTTTATTTATGAAAGCCCCGACGCCGGCAAGACCATTTATCGAAGACCCAGTTCATATTGTGATGTTAGTGGTGTAAAGATAGATGAGTCTGATCAGCTTCAATTTAATTTTAATAATGTAGAAGATGAGGTTAATGAACAAGTAGAGAAAAACCCTGACGACCAGATTTCTAAACGTATCATTTTGGCGAAAATTTCTCAAGTAGCAACATTAATCGGCGAAATTACTGAAGAGATAAAGGATCTAAAATTATAATCACTAAAACACCCTTAAGGATCACTTTTGCAGGCGGTGGAAGTGATATGGCTTCATACTATATGAAACATCCGGCTACTTGTATTTCAGCTACAATAAACAAGTATGTGTATGTTTTAGTAAAGAAAAGATTTGACGATAAGATTTATTTAAAATATTCTGAAAATGAAGTTGTTGATGTAAGGCATATTGATGATATACAGCATGATTTTATCCGCGAAACTCTTAAATTAATGAGAGTGGATTATGGTGTAGAAATCATCAACTGGGCAGATATACCAACCCGCGGAACTGGGTTAGGGAGTAGCAGCTCTTTTCTTGTTGCGCTTTTGTTGGCTCTTTATACTTTGGAGGGCAAATATGTCAGTAAAGAAACTCTTGCACATCAAGCTTGTTATATAGAAATAGAAAAATGTAATAAACCTATTGGAATACAAGATCAATATGCTGCAGCTTTTGGTGGTTTTAATAGGATGGAGTTTGGAAGTAATATTCGTCAGGGAGCTTATAAAAATGTAAATGGTTTTGGTTTTGGCGATCAAGAGATGAGAGAAATATCTGATCATCTTCATTTGTTTTATACGGGAATCACTAGAGAATCAAAAGATATATTGGCTACTCAAACTGCTAATCTTATTACAAATGAAGAGGTTATTGAAAATATGCATTGTAATGTTGAAGTAGCTAATGAATTAATTTCTAGTTTAAATGATAAAAACATTGATGCTATTCCTATTGCGTTAAGACAAAACTGGGAGCTGAAGAAGAAGTTTGCAGGTAGTATTAGTAATCCAGAGTTAGATAGGATTTATGATGTAGCAATGACGATTGGTGGCGCAGAAGCAGGTAAGCTCATAGGAGCAGGCGGCGGCGGTTTCTTTTTGTTCTGGGCAGAAGATAAGAAAAAACTAAAAGAAGCTTTAGCAGATTATCAAGAGCTGCCGTTTATTATTGATAAGTATGGAGCACGTATAGTAATAAATTTGGAGGGCCTAAGCTGGTAAAAAAAGCCTTGACTTATGAGAGAAAATAGCTTATATTATATATATAACTTTTTTAGTTTTTTCTTACATTTTTGCAACCTCTTTGGCCAACGGATAATATATGTAAAAGGAAAAAAATAATATGATAGAGAGTGATTATTACAAAGACATTATTACCGCACTACAACATATAGATAATAGTGAAGATAGAGATACAATAAGAAAAGTTACTAAGGTCTGGCGGCATGAATATCAACAACATCAAACTTCAGTTGGCAGCCGCAAGAGAGTATTTATTATAGGTAACGGTGGTTCATGCGCTATTGCAGAGCATATCTCAACAGATCTTAATAAGAGATGTAAGGTGACAGCACATACGCTAAGTAATAATAGTTTGCTGACCGCCCTCACCAACGACTATGGTCAAGAGAATGCTTTGGTTGAATGGTTGAAGATGAATCATTTTGACAAATCAGATTATCTTGTAGCCATTTCTTCTTCGGGTAAAAGTAAAAATATTTTAAATGCTTTGAAACACGCCTATGATTGTTTAGGATATGTTCTTGCAATCTTTGGAATGGACGGTGAATCTCCATTTACTGATAATAGATATGAATATAATTATATCCACATAGACAGTCACAATTATGGCGTAATAGAATTAACCAGTGAAATAATTTTACATGGAATTGTCGAATCGCTTGTTATAGAATGAGGACAATATATGAGTGAAAGAATATTAAAAGGGGTTTTGCATAATGCAGCTGAAGATGTTATTTTAATAACAATATCGGATAAAGTTAAAACAGAAACGTTAAAAAAAATATATAATATATTACTTGATGAAGAAGTAAAAACATCTAAAAATGTTGGTATGCGTGGTGAAACATTGGAAAAGGATGTTAAAAATGTCAAATGAAAAAAACACCATAGAAGAAGAAAAAACAGAAGAGGAAGATAAAACTATTCGGTTTCCAATAGAAAGAGTTGTTCCACCTAAAGAAGATCCAGTTTTATTTCATTGTAAGGCTTGTAATCATAAAATTACTGAATCTATGGAAAAGAAAGATATTGAAAAAAACAAAGTTATTCCTCTTAGTTTAGGTCCGTTAATGGTTTATGTTTGCCCCAATTGCTACACTCTTCAATTACCTGAAGAAGTATTTAAAGAAATTTTAAGAAAAAGTACTTCAAACATAATTACGTAGGAGAAATATTATGAATATGGGCAGCTTAGAGCGTCAGCTAATGGATTCTTTTAAAGATATGGATACTAAAGAAAAAGAAAAAGAACAAAAAGATGCTGCACAAATGATGACGAAAGAAGAGGCAGAACAGGCACAAAAAATAAGTAAAAGATGGGCCGTTAAGTTTGGCCCTAAATTTAAGAAGAAAAGAAAAGATAGATCTAAAATGGCAAAAGCTAGCCGCAGAAAAAATCGTTGATCAAAAAGGTATTAGTTTTTAATTATATTGGTTGGAATCAAATTGTTTCGTCTTTGGTTGAGGGTCTTAAATTTAATAAACAATTAGAATTGTTTTCTACTACTAAGGCTAATTATGGCGAAGATATTTTAATAAATTAATAAAGTATCATACAAGCAAAGTCAGAGCCAAAGAGTTTATAGAAATTTGTGAAAGGTATATGGAATGAAGAATAAAAGTTTGTTTGTTATTGGCCCGCATCATTATTGTCACTCGACAGCTGCACTTATTGAGGGGCTTAATAAACTAGGTACAATGAAGGTGTTTTCTAACGCCAACCATAACTATTGCAAACATCCTGTTTTTAATCTTGACACACAAATTAAAGTGGCCAAAATGGCTGATTATGTTTTACTCGCTCATTCTGCATTAGAAGAAAAGTATAAAAATAAAATTCAGCCGCTTGTTGATGAAGTAAAAGATAAGATAGATATTTTTTTAGATGGTAGTGATTATTTTCATTATGAGGATAATCCTGATAAATACAAACTTTATTTAAAAAGAGAATTAGATTCTACCAAACTTAATGGTAATCATAATAATGTGAAACCATTTATTTTTGCAGCTGAAGATAGGCATTTTACAAAAACTCTTAATGCTTCTCATTATAATTTATGGCAAGGCAAGACAGATGATTTAGTTTGTATTATGTCAGCTTGTGAAAAACGGCCGTGGCGTTTTGATATAATGAAATCTCTTGAAGATGCTTTCGGTCATAATGATAAAGTTTTTATAGGGGAGTATAGAGAGGGAAGACAAGTAACAACCATAGATACAGGAGAGCGTCATCATAGTGGATACTTTGATAAGCTTCTAAAGGCCCGGATCTCTGTAGATAGTAGAGGATGCGGCGAAGCAAGACAGACAGGTAGGTTTTGGGAAAGCTTGGCGAATGGTTGTTTGGTTTTTTATCAACCGATTGAACCTTATGTTTGGCCACATTCATATATTGATGGTGAAGATTTTATTGTTTATAACGATAATGATGAGTTGGTAGAAAAAGCAAAATATTATTTATCAAATGATAAAGAAGCAAAAAAAATAGCTGATAGAGGTTTTACTAAACTTTTACAGCATCATACCACACAACAGCGCGCTTCTCAGTTTCTTTTTTTGATTGAGGAATATTTATAGTATACCTTTGTGTGGGAGAGAAAATGAAGTTATCGGAAGCAATAGATAAACCAATTGTTGCAATATATCCAGGTCGATTCCAGCCAGCTGGTGCGCATCATCATAAAACATATCAATGGCTTGTAAGTAAGTTTGGAGCTAAGAATGTTTATATTGCCACTAGTGATGTGCGCGAAGGTAAGAGTCCATTTACTTTTGCTGAAAAGAAAAAGATATGGCGTAGTTATGGTGTGCCAGCTAATAAGATAGTCAAAGTTAAAAGCCCATACGCTTCCGATGAAATTACAACGAAATTGCCAAAGGGCACTCCAGTGGTTTGGGCTTTTGGAGAAAAAGACGCTGGCCGCATCGGTCAAGGTAAGTATTTTAAACGATTACCTAAGAAGACAGATAAGTTAGTTGGGTATGAAAAGAATGGTTATTTTATTACTTTACCTCACGTTTCTTTGAAGGTCGGCGGTAAAGAGATGAGCGGCACATCCATTCGTGCTGCGTTGGGTGACAAAGGCTTAAAAGCCCCCGAAAAGCGTAAGCTTTTTAAGCAGATTTTCGGTCACGATAAGAAAGACATATACAAACTCGTAGTGGATAAACTAACTAAATTAAGTGAAGAAAAGATGGAATTAAGGGGGTTGTTGCTGATGGGTGGCGCGTATGGGCATATGGCTCATCCTTTCGATGATAGTAACCTTACTTTTAATGATTTTAAGAGTATGATTACTCGTCTATTAAAAGGTGGAATAAATGTAGAAGGTGTTACAGAAAAGCTCGATGGCCAGAATCTTATGGTGTCTTGGAAGAATGGCCAACTAGTAGCGGCAAGAAACAAAGGACAAATTAAAAACTTTGGTGAAAACTCCTTGACTACTGCTGGTGTTAAGAAAATGTTTGCTGGTAGAGGTGAATTAGAAAAAGCTTTCGCCGGCACAATGGAAGATTTAGAAAACGCTATTAAGGGCTTGACAGAGAAGCAAAGAGGCCATATATTTGATAACGGTCATAAGTGGATGAATTTGGAAATCATTTATGTACCGACACAGAATGTGATTCCTTATGGTAAGGATATGATTGTCTTTCATGGTAATCTAGAATATGATAAAGAAGGCAATCCAATAGGTCAAGATAAAGAAAGTGGTTCTAAATTGGCTGGTATGATAAAACAGATTAATCAAGACATACAAAATACTTTTGAGATACGAGGGCCTGTTGCCCTATCATTACCAACTACTAAAGATTTTCAGGTTGATCAACAATATTTTATTAGAAAATTGAATAACCTGCAGAAAAAGTATAAATTGACAAATGGTGATAAGGTTACTAGATATCATGAAAAGTGGTGGGAAGACAAGATAGAAACAGAAGCAAAGAAGGCAAAAATAAAGCTTGACAAACAAACTAAAAATGATTATATTAGTAGGTGGGTATTTGGGAATAAATCTAAAGCTTTGAATAAGAAAAACTATCCAGATGAGAAGATCTTAAATTGGGCAAAGAAAATGGATAAAGTAAATTTTGTGAAATTTGCTCAGCAGAATATTGAGCCATTTGAAAATTTATTTTTGGAATTAGGTGCAAAGGTTCTTATGAACGTTGAGAACCTTATTTCTGCTTCGCCAGAAAAAGCTGTAAAGAGTATTAAAAAAGATTTAAAATCTACCATTAGTGGTTTACAAAAAGGGGGTGATCTTACTAAAATGTCTCAGTTGAAGAGGCATCTTGAAAGATTGAACAAGGCTGGTGGCTTTAAGAGAATTGTTCCATCAGAAGGTTTGGTCTTTAATTACAAGGGTAAAACGTATAAGTTAACGGGAACCTTTGCACCTATCAATCAAATATTGGGAAGTTTAAAGTACGCATAAAAAAGGAGTATGATATAATGGCCCGCACAACTCGACGCCGTGAACCAGGCGAAGTTGTAAATCCAAATCGCAGTTTTAAGAAAAGCTCTCGTCGCAGCGACAGAAAGAATTCAAGACTAAAGTTGCATGAGATAGATTGTCAAAACCCAGATAGTTGGGATGATATTGATGATGAAGAAGTTTATGTAAGAGGTAATAATTAATTTTATAGGAATAAATGACTGAAAAAATAGAAGTACTTGATAAAGGCTTCGTAGAAGTACTTGGTTTTCTTGGCACTGACTTGACTGTAGCCAATTCAGCGAGAGTTTCTTTTGGTAAAAGAAAAAATACATATGATACAGATAGCTATCATCTTGTTAACTTTTTAGCTAAACACAAATATTTTTCCCCGTTTCGACATCTTATAGTTCAGTTTCATGTAAAGGCACCGGAGTTTGTTATGCAGCAATGGTATAAACATGTTGTTGGTATTGAAACAACATCATTTTATTTAACAAAGGATCATGCTTGGAATGAAATTAGCGAACGTTATATCCCAGTTGAAGAACATTATATTTCAGAAAACTGGCGGCAACAATCGGAAGACAGTAAACAGGCGTCAGAGGGTGCAATCTCTAACCAAGAAGAGGCCGAAGACAAATACAAGGCGGCACTCACATTAATAAAGCATTATTATGATGAGTTATTGGAATTAGGTGTTGCTAAAGAGCAAGCACGAGCTCGTGCCTCTTGCAGCTTATACAGAAGTTTATTGGACTGCATCTTTTCAGGCAATAGCAAATTTTATTGAGCTGAGAGATGAACCTACAGCTCAATGGGAAATTAGAGAATACGCAAAAGTGCTAAAAGAGCTACTTTTTGGCATTTATCCTAAGACAACAGATATCTGGTCCGATTTATATTGGGAGTAGAAAATGAAATTTTTCATAAGTGTATTTTTTCTCTTGACAAGTGTCGTAAGTTTGCTTATATTAGTAGGTAAGAAGATGGGAAAACCTTTTAAATCATGTGGAGAAAGTTGTGAATGTATAGATGAAGAAATATTAGGATATGAGGGATTACCGAGTTTAAATTATCGTGGTGATTGCTTATACTAATCACCAAAAGGTTTCATTTCACTCAAAAGGAGAGTAAAAAAATGGCTATAAATTTGGATAAGATCAATGAGGCTATTGATCGGCTGGACCCCAACAAGAATACAGGGGCGAATAATCAAAGTATTATAAAGTTAGAGGAAGGCGAACATCAGCTTCGTATTGCACCTTACAAGCATGACTTGGAGATGCCTTTTCAGGAGTTGTGGTTTCATTTTGGTGTGGCTGGCCGCACTTTTCTTTGTCCTACAAAGATGAAGGGAGATCCGCCCGATCCTATTTGTGAATTTGCATCAAAATGTTGGGATCAGTTTACCAAAACAAATGACGACAGCTTCAAGGAAATGTTTAAGCAGATGGCTGCGAAGCTTCGCGTTTATGTTCCGGTTATAAAACGTGGTGAAGAAGATAAGGGTATTCGTTGGTGGAGCATTTCGCCTCGTACTACTTATAAGGATGTTCTTAATCATGTTCGTAGTGCGTTACGACAGAACGTAGATATTACCGATGAAACCGAAGGGTTGGATTTGGTAGTAACCATGGCTCATGGTTTTAATAACTGGCTTGTTCCGGAGAATATTATCACTGCTTTGAAGCCGTCGCCACTGGCAGCGAAGAAAGATATTCCGGCTATCATTGATAGCGTAACTCCGGTGAATGAGTTGTTCCAGTTCGCTCCAGTAGATGAGATGAAGTTGGCGTTGGATAAACATATTAATCCTAACGCTGATGATTCAGATTCTACGTCTGGAACTGGAAAAGATTTTTCTTCTAACACCAAGGTGGAAGCCGAGGAAGATAATGTTAGTGAGAAGATTGGTGAAGCGTTTGATAAGTTATTGCCATAATGGCTCGCAAAAAAGTATTGAGCAATGAGAATGGGGTTGTCAGTAATGATGACTCTATTCTCAATGATATTCTTGTAGATTCTCTTAATAAAAAACTGGGTGATGTTGCCTTTATTCTTGGTAAAGGTGACAGCCCTCCAGAAACAAAAGAGTGGTTATCTACTGGATCAACTATTCTAGATACAATTATTTCCAATGACATTGATGCTAATGGTGGCGTTCCGGTAGGCAAGTTAGTAGAAATCAGTGGGGAGGCAGCTTCTGGTAAGTCGCTGCTTTCTTATATGATTTTAAAAGATTGCCAAGATAAGGGCGGTATTCCTGTACTTATTGATACAGAGAATGCAGCTAATGAAGATTTCTTGCGCCTTATAGGGCTAGAGTTTTATCCTGAAGGTTCATTGGTTTATATTCAAGTAGATTCTATAGAAGGTGTTTTCAAAGCAATTGAAGATATTATTCGTAGAATCCGTGAGAATGATAAAGATAAGCTTTGTTGTATTGTATGGGATTCAGTGGCGGGAACTTCTACTGATGCAGAGATACAAGGTGATTATGGCGACGCTACAGTTGGATTAGCAGCTCGATTAATTGGCCAAGGTCTACGAAAGATTATTCGTTTCATAGGTACACAAAGAGTGTCATTAGTTTTCTTAAATCAAGTTAGACAGAAGATTGGTGTTTTCTTTGGTGATGATACGGTGACACCAGGCGGCAAAGCTATTCCATTTTTTTCAGCTGTAAGAATAAGATTGTATAGTGGTGGCAAAGTAAAGGCTGGAAAAGATGTGTTAGGTGTTGGGATTAGACCTAAGATTGTTAAAAATAGAATGGGTCCGCCACACCGCGAAGCTGATTTGAAGATGTATTTTAATCGTGGATTAATTGATGAAGAAGGTTGGATTGATATACTTCTTAAATTTGGCAAAGCAAAAAAGATTTCAGCGCAGAAGTCTCAAATTGTTAATGAAGATAATGGTGAAGTTTATGAATTTCTAAATAGGAATTTTGTTGAATGGATTAGAAAGCCGGAAAATAAAGAGGCACATGTTTATTGCAAGACTAAAGTAAAAGAGTCGCTTATTATAGAACAAGATCCACTTAAGCGCACTGAAGAGATGACTACAGAAGAATTGGATAACGACGAGGTTTTATAATGAAATTCTGGGAAAAGTTTCAGCCTGAACAACTTAAAAATAATGAAACAAAAGCTTGGTGGTGGTGGGTATGTGCTGCTTTTGGATTTGTAATCGGCCTGACTGCAGTTGCTTTTATTGTAGCGCTGGTGTTTTTATTTCTAGGTTGGGGTTTTTCTCTCCTATGGAATTATGCAGTTGCCCCTACTTTTAGTATATCGGATCTTACGACCTATACAGCCAGCGTAATATTGTTTTTAATCTTTGCCGCTGGCCGCTTTATCAAATGGGTTTTAAGATAGCTCCCATAGTTTAATGGTTAGAACTCCGGGCTTTCATCTCGGCGGCACCAGTTCAATTCTGGTTGGGAGTAGATTTTTCCTATATAAGTTTTGGTTTTTATGTAATATTCAAAACCTCCTTTATATTTATTAAAAAGGAGAAAGACAATGAAGAGATGTGGAAGTTGTGGCGAAATGAAATCGCTTGATAGTTTTAATAAAAAGGGTGAAGGTAAATTACAATCCAAATGTAAGGAATGTAATAAAAAATATTTAAAAGAACATTACAATAAAAACCTTGTTTATTATTATGAAAAGAATATAGGGTACAGAAATAAATACAAGAAAGAAATACATGGCTACTTACGACAACTTGCCAAAGATGGGTGTAAGGTTTGTGGTGAAAATGATTATAGGTGCTTACACTTTCATCACATCAACTCTACTGAAAAAAAAGATAGCGTTGCCAATATGGTAAGTAATATTAGACCAATTGATATCATTAAGGAGGAAGCTGCGAAATGTGAAGTGCTATGTGCGAACTGTCATGCAAGGCATACAGCAGATCAATTAGGTTGGTATAGGAGTGTCGTATAATTGGTAATACTCTAGATTTTGGTTCTAGCAATTTCGGTTCAATTCCGAACGCTCCTTCCAAAAAATTTTCCCAAACATGAATTTAAATTTTTTTGATTGATAGACACTTTTTTTTAATTTGTCAATGAGTATTTATATTATGGGGTAAGAAAAATGAAGAAAGAAATAGTAAAAAACATCGCTATTGTTCTCCTATCTGTGATTTTTATATTTCATAGTATAGAAAAGAAGGTAGCAATTGATGAATTGGAAGAAGAAAATACAACATTAAAATCAAAAGTTTCTTTGATGAAATATACCAAAAAAATTGCTGATTCATTAATGTTTGATACCACTCAACATGCGCTGGATCTGGCAGCCAGATTAGCGATTTATGAGAAAACGATAGAAGAATATGAAAGTAATAAACACCAAGTTACAGTGACTATGTACCATCCTGTTGCGAGTCAAACTGATGACACACCGAATATTACAGCGGATGGAAGTGTAATTAAAATAAGTAAGGCAAGTGAATATAGATATGTGGCGGTTTCACGGAATATGCTTATACGTTATGGGGGTTTTCTTAGATATGGTGATTATGTGTGGGTGAACGCTGGTAAGAAGTCTGGAGTTTATCAAGTCCGCGATACGATGGCTCCGCGCTGGATAAATCGTATTGATATTTTAGAAACGCCTGGTGTTAAACCATACAAGTATAATGACGCATCATTAAGAAGGTTAGATTATGCATCGAAAAATCTTTAAGTATTTAACATTGGTTTCTTTACTTTTAGTATTGGATGGGTGTTATACACTACTTTACGATCCACTGCGAGTAAAGTCCGCACCTAAAATAAATGTTCGTGATTTAGAAAATAACTATCAACGAGATGAGAGAGATGAACATAGGCTAATGGTTAACAGACGTTATGAGCGGTGGTTCCAATACTCTTACTCACCTTACGGAAATGGGTATTATCCTATTATTTCTTATCATTCTAATGGTTATAGTCCTTACAACATTTACCATATACGTAATGAATCGCAGCTATCTGTATTACAGCCGCAGAAAACCATTACGCCGGCACAACAAAGTGCTAAGGTTGAAGTTAAAGATGCGCCGGCCAGTAGGGATGTAGAAAAAGCCAAAAGGATTTGGCAAAAAAGAATAAACCCAAGAAATAGAAAACTACCAACACCAACGCGGCGATTGAAAGATGAGGAATGAAGATGATGTTGAGTCATTGATATTAATTAAAGGTTTTTATTATGTTAATCACACTTAGGATTTGGTTTTGGATTTTTGTTTTCTATAATCTATGGCCAAGTGTAGGCTATCGCCTTTCTATGTTGAAACAGAAAAGGCATCGCATGCACTTAGCCAAAGAAAAAGAAAAAGAGCGATTAGCGTTAGAAAGAAAGACCTTGACAAATTGGAAAGAAATGGTTATATTATATAGATTGATGACGAGGAGAATTTTGACCGGTATAGTAATGTGGTAGGAGAGGCTTAATGACACAACAGAGGCGACGCATTATTTGGTTTGTGAGACGCACTAAAAAGGGATAATAAATGCAAAAAGTTTTGTTTATTGATTTAATGAATATGTTTGTGAGATGTTTTTCTAGTATTCGTTTATCAAATGAAGATGGGTTGCATGTGGGTGGCGTTTTTGGAACTTTAAATAGTTTGCAATCCCAAATAAAAATGCACTCCCCAGATATTGTTTCTGTAGTATGGGAGGGCAAAGGATCTTCTGAAAGACGCAGAAGGACTTTAAAAGAGTATAAAGAAGGAAGAAAATTTCGGGGATTAAATCGACAATTTCAATACTCTCAAGAAGATGAAAAAGAATCATTTGCACGGCAGCTGCAGCTGCTTAAAGGGTGTTTAGATACTTTACCTCTTTATCAACCAGCAGTTCAGTATCTTGAGGCTGATGATCAAATAGCTTATTCTTGTAGACAGTTATTTTCTAAAGATTATGAGAAGGTTATTGTTTCAACTGATCGCGATTATTTTCAACTGGTTGATGATCATACTAAGGTATATCGGCCAGTTAAAACAAAGGAAAATCCAAAAGGTGAAATGATTAATATTAATTGGATGCTTGATAAAGAAAAAGTTCATCCTATTAATTATGCTTTATTAAAGGCGATAGTTGGTGATAAGTCAGATAATATAAAAGGTATTAATGGTGTCGGTGAAGTTAGTGTTAAAAAAGATTTTCCTATATTGAATTTTGGTGTCACCACTTTAGATAAATTATTAGAATATGCTGAAGATAAACTGGTAGAAGGAGAAACAAAATATAAAAAGTATGTTGAAAGCTCAGGATTAATAGAAAGAAACTATAGATTAGTTCAGTTATTAGATATTGATGTAAGTTTGCAATCTATACAGGCGTTAGAGAAATGTTACGAAAATAAAAAAACAAAGTTTAATTCTTATAAGTTACGCATTAACTTGTTGAACGAAAACATATCGCCTAATAATATAGATAATTGGGTTTCGGTATTTAATTCGGTTCTTCATGAACCAATAAAATTTTAGGAGATAAATAAATGGCGCATACAGATGTTGACTCTTTTCAATCATTTGGACCAAATTTTCAAAATTGTGTGTTACAAGCAGCTTTGATTGATAGAGAGTTTTTTGAAAAGATTTTTGAAACTTTAAAGGAAGAGTATTTTACATCTGAAGCACATAAGTCAATTTGGTTGGAGATAAGAAAACTCTTTAACAAGTATAATGCAGCTCCTACCTATGATACATTAAAGAGTGAAATATCACAATACCCTGAAGGCGAATTAAAAGAATCAGCAATTAATGTTTTGTTGGATATAGAAACAAAAGTTAATCGTCAAGAGATTGAGTATGCAAAAGACAAGTCATTAGAGTTTTGTAAAAACCAATCTATGAAAGCGGCAATACTTAAATCAGTTGAATTGCTGCAAGAAGGCAAGTTTGAAGAAATTCAAAAGACAATTGAAGATAGTTTAAAGATTAGTACTGAGCAAGATATGGGTCATGATTATTTTGATTCATTTAAATCAAGACAAGAGATTCATTCTAGAGTGACTGTACCTACAGGATTTCCATTACTTGATGCTAATGAAGTATTGGATGGAGGATTAGCTAATGGGGAATTGGGCGCAGTGATGGCACCTACTGGTGGTGGTAAATCATTTTTCTTGGTGAATCTTGGATTCGGCGCATTAGCTGCGGGTAAGAATGTTATTCATTACACATTTGAATTAAGCGAAACTCATGTTGGCAATCGTTATGATAGTCGTATTACAGGAGTACCAACAAAAGAGTTGCGCAGCCGTATGGTAGAGGCAGAAAATAAGTTGGCGCGTTTCATGGGCGGCCAATTGTTTATTAAGGAATATCCACCAAAGGTTGCAACTATTAATACAATTAAATTTCATATGGGTAGATTGTTATCAAACGGGTTTGATCCAGATCTTATTATTATTGATTATGGTGATCTGATGAGAAGCCGACGCGGGTATGATCAGAAACGATTTGAGTTAGAAAGTATTTTTGAAGATCTTCGTGCGTTGTCGATGGAGATGAAGTTGCCGATTTGGACAGCTACTCAAAGCAACCGCGAAGGTTTCAACGACGATGTTATTACTATTGATAAGGTTGGTGAAGCGATTAATAAAGCGATGGTTGTAGATTTCTTCGGCACCTTTTCACAGCGTAAATTTCATATTGGTAAAAATCGGATGGGGCAAGCTAATGTTAATTATAACATTGATATGGACCCAGCCCGCGCTTTTATTGATTTAAATGAAAACGTAACTGGTGGTATTACAATAGGTGAAAAAGTAAATAATATGTTGAGTGATAGTAGCTCAATGAAAAGTTTTTATAGAACTTTTAAAGATGAGGTAAAAGAATAGAGAATGGAAAGGTTAACAATTACGAGAACCCGCCGCTGGGGAAACTCAGAGATACAAATTAACAATGTGTACTCTGTTCCACGAAGTAAAATAAAAATGGATAAAGTAATTAGTATGGCTAATGATATGATTTCTAGAGAAGATGTCATTACTAATGAAGAAATTGAATATGAAGTTTTGTGTTCAAGAGATAATGGCACTACTGAGTTTATACATCGTGTAGAGAAAAAGGGGAAGAGAAGCATTTAATGTCGTGGTATGGTTACAGATGCGGGGATTGCGGCAGTGAGTTTGAAATAGAATGTTCTATAAAACAATATGATAGACATAAGAAACAAACGTGTAATCAATGTCAAGGTAACAATGTTAATAGAACTATAGAGTTAACGCCAGTCCATTATGGGCCTGGTTTTTTTAAGGACGGTTATGAAAGTGCAAAGAATATAAAGAAATCAACTTCAGAAACTTCAGACGACGGAGACTAGTATTGGATATCTCACAAAAAATTTTATCAGAGATTACAGTTTATATGAAATACGCCCGATATCTTCCAGCAGTACAACGGCGAGAAACTTGGGAAGAAATGATTACACGTAATAGAGATATGCATATAGAGAATTTTCCTGAACTAACTAGTGAAATAGAAAATGCATACAAATTAGTTTTTGATAAAAAAGTTTTACCATCAATGCGATCGCTGCAGTTTGCAGGTGCGGCTATTAAACAAACTCCATCACGCGTTTATAATTGTGCGTATCTTCCTATAGATGATTACCGAGCTTTTAGTGAGGTAATGTTTTTGTTGTTAGGAGGTACAGGAGTGGGATATTCAGTACAACGGCATCATGTGGAGAGTTTACCTTCTATTACTATTCCCACTAAACGACGCCGCTATCTTGTTGGAGATAGTATTGAAGGATGGGCTGATTGTATTAAGATGTTAATGAAGGCATATTTTTGTGGGCGTCCCGATCCTGAGTTTGATTTTAGTGGGGTGCGACCTAAAGGCGCGTTGTTGGTTACAAGCGGCGGCAAAGCACCAGGCCCGGAACCTTTAAAAGATTGTGTGCATAACATAAAACGTATTTTAGATAGAAAAGAAAATGGCGACCAACTTTCAACTTTGGAAGTTCATGACATTATCTGTTGGATTGCTGATGCAGTATTGTCCGGTGGTATTCGTAGATCCGCGACTATTAGTTTGTTTTCTATTGATGATCAAGAAATGTTACAATGCAAGTTTGGAGATTGGTGGGATACAGAACCTCAGAGAGCACGAGCCAATAATTCTGCAGTAGTGGTTAGACATAGAGTAAGAAAGAAAGATTTCTTTGCTATATGGGAAAAAGTAAAAGAAAGCGGCGCCGGCGAACCTGGTGTTTATTTTACCAATGATTCTGAATGGGGCACTAATCCATGTGCAGAGATTGCACTTAGACCTTTTCAGTTTTGCAACCTTTGTGAAGTAAATGTAAGCGATGTAGAGACACAACAAGAATTAAATGATAGAGTGGTAGCTGCTACTTTGATCGGCACTCTTCAAGCATCTTATACTAATTTTCATTATCTTCGTGATGTGTGGAGAAGGACTACAGAAAAAGATGCGTTACTTGGTGTAGGAATGACAGGCATTGGAAGTGGCCGCGTCCAGCAATTTGATTTGGAAGCAACATCAAAACTTGCTGTAGAAACAAATAAGTATTATGCCACTGAAATTGGTGTTAAACCAGCTGCTCGCATTACTACAGTAAAGCCAAGCGGAACAACTTCGTGTGTGTTAGGCACTTCAAGTGGGGTTCATGCGTGGCATAATGATTATTACATCCGGCGTATACGCGTAGGAAAGAATGAGGCAATTTATACATATCTTTCCCTTTGTCATCCTGAATTAGTCGAGGATGATTTTTTTAAGCCTGAACAACAAGCTGTAATATCCATCCCTCAGCAAGCACCAACCAATGGCATTCTAAGACATGAAACTTCTGTAGAGTTATTAGAAAGAGTAAAAGACATATATAATCGGTGGATTGTGCCTGGTCATGTTAGTGGAAACAATACTCATAATGTGTCTTGTACTGTTTCTGTAAGAGAACATGAGTGGGATGAAGTAGGAAAATGGATGTGGGAGAATAGAGAATATTATAATGGTATTGCTGTTTTGCCATATTTTGGAGGTAATTATAAACAAGCGCCTTTTGAAGATATTGATAAAGAAACTTTTGAAGGAATGTTTATTGATCTTAAAGAGGTAGAGTTGTCTAATGTTGTAGAGATAATAGATAATACTAATTTGACTGGTGAGCTTGCATGTGCTGGAACGTCGTGTGAAATTACTTAAAAAAAACGGAGGATGAATGGCTAATAGAGTCCGCGATGTTATTAAAACAGTAAGACGCGATTATTCTAAAGATGATATAAAAAACGAAAGAATTGAGAGATATCAACATGAATTAAAAGAAGCCAATGAATATTTTGAGCAGGAAAAGGAAAAAAGCGAAGCTCAAAAAACTCATGAAAGATATAGGCGTAAGCAGAAGGGCACTGAAGAGGGTGTGTCTTTAGAAGATCTTATAAAACCAGCAAAGAAAGTTGTAGAAAGGCCTGGCACTTATTTTCATGGCCCGCTGAAGAAATTGGTAGAAGAATTTGGTGATATTAAAACTATAACTTCGTACATGACAATGGGGCAGATCACAAAGTATAGTGAAAAAGATGGCTGTCTTTATGATAGAGATGGTAAAATGGTTTATAATGAAGAAACGCAGGAGTGCTTTGAGTAGAATAAGTTTTGAAGAGTTATTTGTAGATATTACAAAAAAGGTTGCTGAAAGATCTTCTTGTGTTAAGGCTCGACAATCTGCATTATTAGTAAAAGATAATCGTATTATATCATTTGGATATAACGGTAGTCCGGCAGGTCTTTTAAACTGTTTAGAAGAAGGCGGCGAAGAAGCTTGTGGAAAAGATAGTAATGGAAGCTGTTTTCTTGGCATTCATGCAGAGGCAAATGCGATTGGTTATGCTGCTCGCAATGGTATTAATACGGAAGGTTGTGTTGTTTATTGCACCCAAACACCCTGCATTGCTTGTGCAAAGCTTTGTGTAGCTGCGGGAATAAAAAAGTTTTATTATCTAGATGAATATCGAATTGATGATGGAAAAAGGTTTTTACAGGTGGCCGGTATGCCGGTTAAGAAAATAGAAAGTAGCTAAAAAAGATTAAAAAAAGCCTTGACAAATGTTTAAAAAATGGTTATATTATAGTATAGAAATTAAGGAGATTTTATGAGTAAGAAGATCGATCAATATACGCACACGCATTTACACACATCCGCTGGCTCGTTTTTGGATGGTGTAGGAAAGTGCGAAGAGTATATGCAACGAGCCGTGGAGCTTAATCAATCTTGTGTGGCGGTGACAGAACACGGATCTATGGCTTCTGCCTACGAGTTCCAGACCCAAGGTGATAAGTATGGAATAAAAACAATACTTGGGAATGAAATGTATTGCGCCGAGGATAGGTTTCGCAAAAGCTTGACGGAAGCTGAACGAGAAGGGCTGACAGCAACTGAAGTAAGAGATGCTAATAAGTTGCGACTTAAAGCACCACACCTTTTGTTATTGGCAGAAACGGATGAAGGATTACAGAATCTTTATCGGTTGAATTATTATGCAGCCACTGAAGGATTTTATGGTAAGGCTCGTATTGATTTAAAGTTGTTGGCGAAATATTCAAAAGGGTTGATTGCAACAACTACTTGTGTAATTTCTAATATGGCTCGTTATTTTCAGAATAAAGAAATTGATAAGATGACTGGTTTCTTTAATGATTTGGCTGGTATTTTTGGACCAGACAATTTGTTTATTGAAATGCATCCGCATGACCTAGATATTCAGTTGGAATATAACCAAGTATTGATTGAGTTGTTTAGGAAGAAGTATGAGGGGTTTAAGTGTGTTTTGGCGAATGATACGCATTATGTAAGAAAAGAGCATAATGATACACACTCGTTTTTGTGGAGATTAAATACAGATGGCCGGATTGATGAGGCGGGAGTATCCACTTTGTATATGGCGAGCGAAGATGAGATGCGAGAACTATGGCATAAGAATGGCCACGCCGATATCATTGGTGATGAATATCTAGAAGAGGCGATTGAATCCACAAAAACCATAGCAAATCGATGTAATGCTCGTCTTGATGTAAAGACCTTAAAGGAACCTCAGTTTGATGTTCCAAGCGGTTACAAGGGTAATAAAGAGTATATTTTACACCTTTTAAAGAAGGGAATGGAGGCGAAGGTAAGGAACAATCTTATATCAGAAAAAGATGTATCAAAGTATGTGGATAGGTTAAAAGACGAACTAGAACTAATTTCTGATAAAGGTTATTTAGATTACTTTCTTATTACAAATGATTTCACGCAGTGGGCATATGAGAATGATATTTTGATGTCACCTGGCCGCGGTAGTGCAAGTGGATCTTTAGTTTGTTGGCTCTTAGGTATAACTCATCTAGATCCAATTAAATATGATTTATTTTTTGAGCGGTTTATGAATCCAGAAAGAATTAAGGAGCCAGATATTGATAACGACTTTCAAGACAGCCGTAGAACGGATGTTAAAAATTACGTGGCCTCCAAGTGGGGAGAAGCTAATATTGCTTCTGTTGCTGCCTACTCCCGTTATTCTGTTAATACTCTTTTTAGGGACTTGGCGAAAGATAAGGGAATTGACTATAAACTTTCTAACAAGATCGCGAAAACGATTAGTGGGCATATTTCGTTAAATAAAGAATTAACTTCATTTACTGATTTGATGAATAGTAATGCTGAGGTGAAGAACTTTATTCAATCTTTAGATAAGAAAGAAGCACAAGATTTTGTTACCACTATTGATACATTGATTGGTAATGTAAGAAACCAAACGATTGCCGGTGGTGGGGTGATTATTTCATCTAAACCATTGTATGATGTAATGCCGTTAAAAAAATCGAAAGAAGGTGATTTGGTTACAGAATGGCAGATTGATGAATTAGCTAGTATGAAGTTTTTGAAGATTGATATGTTGGGATTATCAACTTTATCTATTTTAAAGGAAGTAATGGATAAGGTTAATATAACAATAGAAGATCTTTATAAGATGCCACTAGATAGAGAGTTGTTGTCTGAAGATGAACAAAAGTATTATGATAGGGCCTATGAGTTGTTGCGTAATGGTGAAACTTATGGTGTTTTCCAGTTTGGTGGATCAAACATAACAAGGTGTTTACAACGAATGATTCCACAGAATGTAGAAGACATCGCAGCTGTGAATGCTATTTATCGGCCTGGCGTTATTAAGATGGGTGCATTGGATTCATTTCTCCGAAGAAGGAATGGAGAAGAAGAGTCGAAGAATAATCATCATAAATTATTTGATGACATTCTAGCGCCAACTGAAAACATTATGATTTATCAAGAGCAGTTTATTCAGATGTTTAATCGGTTAGGGCTAAACTTTGGCCAAGGCGATATTCTGAGAAAGATTGCAGAAAGTTTAGATCATAAGAAATGTAATGAGTATCTTGAAGAGAATTTATATTCTCATCCAGATAAGCTGGTGTTGTCTTTAAGGGAAACAAAAGCGGTAGCTAAGAAGTTGATTGATAATGCAGGGTATTTGTTTAATAAATCACATGCAATTGGTTATAGTATTTTAGCTTATTGGACGATATACTTTAAGGCTAAGTATCCGGCTGAGTTTGCTGAAGTGATATTGAATCATCATTTAGGTGAGCATGATGAAATAGCACTTGGATTGACAATGGGCCGAAGATTATTGGATGAACCAAAGGTAACGTTAGGTATCATTAATAATTTTTCTAAAAGTTTCAAGGTTACTAAAGAGGAAATTAAGGTTGGATTAAAGAATGTTAAGGGTTTGGGAGATAGTGTATTAAATAAGTTGTGGAATAGAGGCACTGATTTATTTCCCGGATGGAAAACTTTTACTGACTTTTATGTTGATAATCTTGAAAGTAAAATGATTCCTCATAATCATATGCAAACTTTGATTAGATTGGGATTGTTTGATGGTATGACTTTTTGTGATAAAGAGTTTACAAGAAAATCTTTGTGTGAGATTACAGACATATATAATACATTTACATTACAGACAAAGAAAAACTTTAAACAACTGATGGAAAAAATATTTGATGATGAGGAATTATCGTTTAATGATTTGTTTGAAGAAAGTAAGATTGTAGTTTTGATGGATTCTTTTAATGTTGATCCAGTAGAAGAGTATAAAGAAAAAGAATTAATTGATTTTGAATTAAAGTATATTGGTTTTAGGATTTCAGAAAATCAAGAGAGAATACAGTATATGACCGATGCGGTTAATAATTTAGAGATAAAACATATTTCAGAATATAATGATGAAGATGAAGATCTTTCACTTTTTTGGACAAAGATTAGTACAGTAGAAAAACTAACAACCAAAAAGGGGAAACCATATGCAAATGTTAGAGCTGAAGATGGCAGCAGTTTTAGAGTTTGGCATAATAAACTGCAGTTTTGCGAAGAAGATTTGGTTCCCGGCAAAATCATAGCTGTCAAATTGACATCTGACACTTTTGGTAGACAGCTGGCCTGGGATAGATATAGTTTATTGAATGAGGATAATATATTAAAGTTACAAGAGGAACTATACTAGTGCATCTTGATATTTATTGTGTATATTACTGGAGATTTTTTTATGGGAACATTTAAAAAAGATATGAGAAAATTAACGCGCGAGGAAATTGCCGATAAGCCCGGCCGCCTTGCTGGTCAAATTATTCTTAATCAGTTGCATGATAATAAGTTCCATATGTGGTTTATTGGTAATACTGAAGGAAATCAGCTTTATACTGTAACATTAAGTAATGAAGAAAAAGCTATAGTGGGTTTTATTGATGAAGCCATTGCTAGTAATTATATTAATAGAAAAAATATCATAGCTCAGATAAATAGAAGTTTTGGACCTCAAGTTGTATTGGTGAATTTGTCGTTGCATAAAATACATGAAGTTATGGAGAATAATTTTTCGGCATCAGTACAAATTACTCCTAGCACAATGACACATCAACTTACAAAGCAACCTATACAAACGGTTATTGTGAACCCTAATGATCATGATTTTTTTGTTCCTTTGAACATCCCTTATATTATTAAAAAATATACTGAGAATATTGAAGTGGGAGATGTCGATATAGAAAATCATAAAGATGAAAAGGAATTGTCTTTTTATGAAATTGATAAAGAATCTAAACGGTATGTTTTTTGTCCAGAGGGGCCAGCACAACATGGACCAGAATTCAGGGGAATTTAATAGTTAAAGTTAGGATATTCGGGTTAGTCATTGACATTTTTTAAGTTGGATCTCCCACAAATGGTTTTAATCCAACGAGAATTTAAAAGTGTGTTTGACTAGCCCTTTTTATTAAAAGGAAATGTTATGACTGAAGAGATATTAGAGGTTGACGAAGAGAAGTTAGTTTATAGAATTGAATATATAAAACAAAAGTTATTGCAAATATCAACCGCCCTGCGTGGAAAGATTCCTCCAGATCTTACTGATCAAGATTTAACTGAAGATAATGTTTTTAAACAATGGGTGATTGTAAATTCTATTTATGATGCAGCAAATTGTGATGAAAGTAATGAGAGTTTTAATAGAATGTTATATTATATGTTTGATAAATCTAAGGGTAATATAGCACGTCTTGTTAACAACTATGATATTAATATAAAATTAAATGATGCAGGGCAATTAGAAGATATGCAATTAGTTGTTTTAGAAACCGAAACGGCTGAGGAACCTAATGATGAGTGATGAAATGCCAAAAAGTTTAGATGTATTTTTAGCACTATTAGGAGAAATAGATATGATTAAAAATCAAGTTTCTTCTTTAGATAAAGATACTCATATAATTTTAGCACATGATGAAGTGTCAAGTATGATGGGTAATGCTGAATGCTTTAGAATATTGAAACTTATTGAAACTTTAAATGCGAATATTTGTGGATTAAACGCATCTATTTTAAATGCAGCTGAGATAATGGTTAATCAAAATTCTAACTTAGATGGTTTAGATATAAAAAAAAATGAGCAACCACCTGAAATAATGTTAGACGACGAGGCAGCTCTTAACAAGATGAATGAAATGATAGAGGAAGAAATGCAAAATAAATCTACCGATAAGGAAGGTAAAAAAAATAATGAAGTTATAAGTAATATGTTACAGTATTTTAAAGAGAGGTTTGAAGGTAATGACTGAGAATAATATTCTTACTCCACAACAAGTAAGTATGGCAAATGAAGCTGAACCTCATGAAGTTTTATTAGCAATTCATAAAAGAGTAGTTGACACAGAAAAGTTAATGATTCAATATAGAAACCATGCACAGAATCTAGATGTAGAAATTGGAATGTTAAAAGAAAGAATAGGGAAGTTAGAGGATTTAGTAAGTATTTTTCATGTTGGAACACAAGAAGATCGCCTCGCCGCGCAGAAAAAAACTCATTACACTGATTAATAATGAGCAAAGAAGATATAGCTACAAAAGAACAAGCCAAGCGTCTACGAAAGAAATTAAAGGATGGTAATTATTCACCAACTAAAAAAAGTCGTAAACATAAGAGAAGAACTTGGTGTGAGCAAGCTGTACAAGATATGCTTGATGAAATGAATATTAATTATGATATTGAGAAATCTTTAAAGTTTAAAAATAGTTGGAAGCATTTTGATATTAATCTTATTGATTATCCTGTTTTAATAGAAGTAGATGGAAATTATTGGCATGGGAATAAGGAAACGATGCGCTCAGGCAAGCCTAATTTTATGCAATTGAGGAATAAGCAAAATGATATGATAAAAAATTGGGTTGCAAAAAACGCTGGTTATAAATTGGTTCGTATTTGGGAAAAAGAAATAGAAGATGATTATGAAGGGGTAAAGAATAAAATTACAAATATTATTACAGAGATTGATAATAATAATAAATAAAAAAAGTTTTATTGGTAGTTTATTAGTTATAAGATTTGTTGTATAATAAGGTAATTAAGAGGGGAAGTATTATGGCAAAAAATAAAACACGAAGACTTAAACGATATAAGAAAAAAAATATATCTCAATTAATAAAGATTATTGCTCGTCAGAATAAAAAACAAGATAAGTTTTTGCAAAAAATTGAAGAGTTAGAGGGGTATCTTAATTTCCTTGAAGAAATATATATAGATGATGAAGGAGATGTTTTAACAACTGGTGCAGTTTTTGAGGCTGACGATGTATTTGAGCAGATTTTGCAAGATCAATTAAATGAAACACAAAAGAATAAGTTAGAAGAAATAAAGAAAGATAAAAAGAAAAAGAATAAGAAACCTAAGTTACATACTATAGATGATATTCTTAAGGTTTTTAAGGATGAGTGACGACGATAAACATATTGTAGAGGAAAGTGACGGTTGGTATTTTTGGGATGAAATCGGCCAAGAGAAATACGGCCCATATAAAGATATAGAAGAGGTCCGTAATATGTTAGATAAATATTGTAAAGAGGTTTTAGATATGTAAAAGAAAGAAGGTTATAATTTATGATATGGTGAAAGAGAATATTTCTCAAATAGTATTGGGGAATTTAGATGGAAGTAACAAGTGCGCATGAAATAGGAAACACTATACAAAATAGTGTAAGTGTTTTGTTGGGTGAGTATGGGTGGATGTTTCTAGCGGCGGTAGCGATATTATTTTTCAAAACTACCATAGAATCTTTAATAGCAGGGTTTATAGTTTTTTTTGGAAATGATTATAATAATGATGACATAATTATATTGGATGGCCGACCCGGGCGAATAGTAAGAGTATCAATGTGGAAGACAACATTTTATCTTTATACTGTTAAAAGAGCCATAGATGGCAAAAACTTTGTATCAGGCGGCACTAAAATGATTGTGGAAAATGAAAAACTAAAAGATTTAAAGTTGGAAAAGCCATTAGAAAATATTGATTTAGATAATGATTGTAACCGTTGTAGTTTTTTGAATGAACAAAGAGAACTAAAATAAAGTTGAAAAAAAGTTTCCATTTCCCTAACATTTTTCTCCCTAACATACTATTTATAGTATAGGAGAAAAGAAATGGGAAGAAAAAAATTACATCGTAGTAAAGAAGAACTGGCAGAAGATAATCGTCGCAGGCAACGAAAGTTTTATGAGAAGAATAAAGACAAGCTCAACGCGGCTCGCATGGAAAGATACTATGCATCCACGGCTGCGGAGAAGGCTGATGAGTGAGCATGTTGTGTATTGTCTAACCAATAAAGTAAATGGCAAAAAGTATGTCGGGCAGACGACTAATTATTCCAAGAGAATGTCGGGGCATCAAAAGAAAACTCCTTGCGTTGCTTTGTATAGAGCAATACAAAAATACGGCTGGGAAAACTTTGATAAAGAAGTTTTAGTAGAAACCGATAAAGAAAATGTGGATGAGTTAGAGAGACACCTGATAAAAGAACATAAGACAAGAATACCTAATGGATATAATATACGCGCTGGAGGCAAAGCTAATAGCGCGCTCCACCCATCATCGCTGCATAAGATGAAGAAGGTGATGCCAAACAGGAAACCTTGTAGCATACAGGGTGTTATGTATAATGGTGTAAAAGCGGCAGCCGCAGCAATAGGTGAAAGTAGGCAGATGATTGCTCATCGCATCAAAAGTAAAACTTTCCCAGAATGGGTTTATGTTGATGATGAAGGTTATTATAGTGAAGACACGCCGAAAGCTGTTGTTATAGAAGATAAAGGAAAAGCCCTACACCAACCTTGTGTGGTAGATGGTGTTGAGTATGAAAGCGAAAGGGCGTGGCGCCGCACGCGTATAGGAAAGAAAACTTGTTGGAAAAGGTGTGAGGTAGATGGCGTAGAGTATGAAAGTATGCATCAGGCAGCAAGGGCTTTAGGCATACAAAAAGGAAGTATTGCTGGTAGAATGAATAACCCAAACTTTCCTAACTGGAAGAAACTATAAAGAAAGAAGGTTGCGTTTGATTTGCTATGTCGGCGGAAAATCTACTATTAGTAGGCGATTTATCAACCCCCTTATTCACCCTCAACTTGATGGCATAGACACTTTCGTGGAGCCGTTTTCCGGGGCTATGTGGTGCTACATACAGAGTGACGAAATATATAAAAAGGTAGATAGAGTCATTTACAACGACTTCAATCCCTGGATGACTAATCTATTTCGTTGTGCATCAGATCCAAAAACATTCTCAAAGTTTATAGATAAGAAGAATCCACCCTTACAAACCAAAGGAAAACCAGAACTATCACAACCCT
>Ga0080013_1000948_pt1 | contig 39477 bp, 75 predicted proteins | sample ETNvirenome_6_85_FD_69236 | JGI IMG/M metagenome (GOLD analysis project Ga0080013, IMG submission 69236) | Marine viral communities from the Pacific Ocean - ETNP_6_85 (SPADES assembly) (version 2) | ecosystem: Environmental > Aquatic > Marine > Oceanic | place: Pacific Ocean | collected 2013-06-19 | reverse complement strand
CCGGAAGACGGACCTGATGGTTTGATTGCGATGTGGGAAGCCTGCCAAAACAACTTGGAATACTACCAACAATTGTTCGGCAAGAACTTTGCCCTTGTAGATAACAATGTGTATGGTCCACCTCCGGAAGAAATCAAAGCAGACGTGGAAAGATTTATTGAATCCCCTGTTGAGAACCCCAAGGGACAAGAGTGGATTGAGGGCGAACTAGAACGCCGAGGCGTCACCACCCTAGATCCCGGCGGACCCGAAGGCTTCCGTGGCGACCGAGCATCAGCCGAACGCATCAAGCAGATGCGAGATGAGCGAGGGAAAGTTGACATTTAATGTCCTTAACCTTTTAGAAGAAGAAGGTTATATTAAGGAAGGCGAGGACAACATTATCCACGCCGAGAAAGCTTTCTTCGCCGCTCGGGTAATGAGATGGATACGAGAACAAATCACAGCCGACCCCGATTTTAACCTGCCAGCCTATTTAACTATGTTAATGTATTACAAGCTGGGAACCGCAGAATTAGAATTCAAGGAAGACGGCAGCGGCTTGATGTATAGGATGAAGCCCGACAAGGAGATGGACGAACTTGTTAACTCAATTATTAAATCTTCTAATGAAGTTGCTGCGAAGGCCGCAAAACCCACCGGCCCCGAAGAGCCCACCTAAGTCACTGGAAGATCTCCTCACTCCTCAAAATATTATGTCGCTGATGAAAGCGAAGGGCTACGTCTTTTTTGACGGGGCAAACAAAAAACTAAACTTAAATTTAATAGGAGTGCGACGGGACAACCAAGGCACCAACGAGTTTGATGATTTTATGTTGGTGCTCTACAGAGAAGAAGAGTTGATGATCCAGAAAAGATATTCTATCACGACAGATCCGGGCAAGTATTGGCTAGAAAACCCCATGAACCCCAAGGGGACGGCCATCCTTGTTCCCGGACAGTACCGAAGCACATGGCAACTCGGGAAGCACCAAGGGAAGTATGAAGCATTAGTTCAGCGGAAGCCAGTTAAAGTTTACCGAGACAATAACAAAGATGAGATTATAGACTATAATAGTATGGCACTCATGTTGGACGAGGGATACTTTGGCATCAACATTCATCGCAGCAATCCCTATGATCAATCCTACCTTGTTAACAGGTGGAGCGCCGGATGCCAAGTGTTCAAAAAGATTGAAGATTATAATAATTTCATGGAACTCTGCAAAGAGTCAGCGAAGATTTATGGTAACAGTTTTACCTACACTCTCATAACAGAGAAAGAATTGAGAAATCACCTGAATAGTTGACTATTTATAGATAGCCCTATTCTAAAGGAGAATAAATAATGTCCCAATATAAAATTACCAAAGCCCGGTTAGCACAAATCATCAAAGAGGAGTATCAATCTCTTCACGAGGCCAACCCCCTAATGCAAAACATCGACCGCTGGTCAGAAGAGGGGAAAGATATTCCCTTGGACCGCACGGTGGGAAGAGCCGACCGAAGCGACCAACTGAACGCCATCTTGGATCATACGAGCACAGACCTCGGAAAAAGTATGGACGTCATCTCTTATTTTGTGATGAAAGCAGACGCAGCCGATGTTCAGAGGTGGCTGGATGAACGAGGATTGATGGGCGGACCCGGAGCCAGCGCATACAACCGCAAGGACGAGACCAAGAAGCCTGACTTCCTCGACCGAGACAAAGATGGGGACAAAGACGAGTCTTTCGAAAAAGCAGAGAAAGACAAGAAAGATAAGAAAGTAAAGAAAGAGTCTTTAGACTCCATCCGTGATCTAATCAAGCAAGAACTTCAGAACCTGTAAGATGCATAAAGAACTGCGCCCCGAACAGATTGATACTCTGGTCGGCACCCCCGCCGTCAACGACGAGTTTTCCCGAAAGGTTAAAGAACTTGATAGACGCCTTCAGATGAACGGCATGCAATACCGTCAGTGGGATACGCTCAACGACAGGCAGCACGACATTTTCACCGACAATCTATTTCTAGACGGCGAGTGTGCTTCCAGCCCAGAGCACTATGTCAAAGGGGCCGTCAAAGCCTGCGGATGCCCAGACACAGAGGAAGAACTACACCACCACTCCCCAGTTCTCATGAGGGAAATAGAAAAACAAGAAGATATGTTGCCTGATATGAAAATCAAGATCGGGGAGAGCCTTGGGTTCTTGAATGAGATGATTGATGACGAGCTTAATGTTCTCTTGGAACAGCCGGATTCTCAGCGGTATCCCCGCCCAGTCGCCAGCACGGGTGGCGGCACGGAGTTTGCGAGAGGGGTTCCACGACCTGCTGGTCCTAAGTTTACCGAACCAAAGCCGGAGACACCCAAGCAAAAAGAGAGGAGAGAAGAGAGAGAACTTAAGAAAGCGAAAAAGGCGGCGAATAAAGCACTAGCAGCACGGCTTAAGACACTCAATAAGATGGCTAAAAAACAAAAGAACGCTGGTGACAAATATGAACTTAATGTATTAAGGCTTCTCTTAGGAGATAATCCTTTCCATACTTTGCTTTCTGGGAGAGACGTCGTTGCGGGTTCTAGTGCCGCAGCGGACGCTGCTATAGCAATTGATGAAAAGATACATAACGTTGAGTTAAAACTTGGCGCTACTGATCCTATGGGTAGTGGCAACGTCAAAGGTGAGTTTGAGCTTACGCCTAAAGGAGATGAATCGGGTAAACAGTCTTGGAAGCCAAGTGAGGGCTTGCCTAATAAGGCGTTTGTAGATTTCCTGTTAATGTATAGTAAAACACAATTGCCGGACGACATGAAAAAAGTCAGAAATGCTCTGAGGAACTTTGACTACCCTGCGTCCGCCGAAGATACAAGACTTGTCCAGAACACCCAGGAAAATTTTCCTGACCAAGACCCAAGATTGATTGATGATAAGTTTTATTTCCGAAAGAAAAATGGGATGCCATTCAATGGGCCTAAGTTGAAAGATGGAGAAGTTAAACCCGGTAAGGCTATCCCGCCAGCAGATGAAGATTACAAGAGGTCTGCGTTAGAGAAGTTTCAGAAAGCCGGAACAGGTACTTATCCGGGATTTGCAACTGCCGCTGCCTGGAGTGCTGCTGGTTCGGATGTAGAGTTTGCGGTCAACCTACGTCGCCTCGGGGACAGATTCGGCTCAGACCCCATAAAAACTGCGTCTGATTTTATAGAGGAAAGATATCTTAAAAAGAACGTTCATTACATACAGATCGGACCAGGCAAACCGGACAGCAAGTCTGAGAGACCAGACCCAAAAGGTCTTTACTTATTTGGGGACGAAGACCCTGCTGGGTTAAAAAAATATGGTCTTCCTAAATTTGAAATTGGACCCGAAGTCGATATGGAACTTCGACTCGGAACTTTTGGCAGCGGACCTAACCATACGAATGCTATTGCCTTTATTAAAGGAATGACTAATTTATCTGACCCGGAGAGAGAATATCTTCTTGCCCAACCCGTGGGTACTTATGTAAATTATATGCTCCGAGCCAGTGCTAGAATTGCTGAAAAGGGCGCTGCCTTAAAACCCTCGCCCATCACTCTCGATACAGAAGAGGGTGTGATGGATTTGGTAAATAAACTTTGTGATGATGGTCGTAGCACTGGGGTGCCATCTCTCACCTCTCAGGGTGAACTTGAAGCACCAGAATTGGCGTTGCCTTATTGCACTCTAAAATCTATGACAGAATTTTCACCCATGGCTTTGGGCATGGCTTATAACAGAGACGATTTCAAGGAAACAGTAGGCGAAGGGCTAACGGAGGAGGAGGTTCTTCAAGAGGGAGACACCGCAGCGATAGACATAAACGAGATTTGGTTAGCCTACAGCCTTGTTGGGAAAAACTGGCAAAAGATACGCAGCGGAGGTGCGTTTGGAAACCCTCAACAATCCTACGAGGAACGGGTAAAAGAAATAAGTAACCGTGAGACCAGCTTGGGATCTGAACCCAGTCCCACGGACATGCCCGTGATCACGGACATAGAGGTTCAACAAGGAAGGGCGGAGAAAACTGCTGAAGAAGTTTTAGAGTGGGCATCAGCTAACAATTTTCCCAGCGAGATTGAATATGTAGCTTGGACTGCTCGACCGGGTGCTTTAAGTACTGCCTACGGACAGGACGCTGGTGATAATCCTACCGATGTTCTTATAAAATTTGCAACAGGTGGTGGCGAGCCCGAAAGTTTCTTAGGAGTTTCAGCTAAGTCAACTAAGCAGGCCACAGGAAAAGTTGCCTTTTATCAGACAGGCGGCAACTATCTCAACGAAAGACCTTTCCCCAAAGGCTTGGCAGATGTTGGCGGCACAGAGGCTTGGGAATCAATAAAAGAAAAATATATGGAACTTCTCAATCAAGTAGTCGCCGATAGCACAGAAAAACTTCAGCAATACGGGATAGAGATACCTAAAGCACAAGGAGCAAAGAATACCTTTCTTAAGCAGCTTACAAAGACTTTCGCCACACCAGAGATGGAGGCAAAAGGGGAGTCATGGACGAAGGTTGAGCCATTTGATCTTCCTCCAGCAGTTGCACAGGACATATATGATGAGTTTTATTCAAAAGGTGCAGAATTTTTAACTTTTTACCGAGATGCCCTCTATGATGTTCTAGACTCCCTAAATCCGGAGCAACTACAAGAGCATATCCTTCAGGGCATCTTAAGAACTGATGCACTTCCCTTGTGTATAATTGCTACCGGCAGAGGTAACGCCCCCCCTTATACCGCCGATGTTGCCGAAAACCCTTCAGATCCTGATTGGATAAAGGATGCTTCTGCCAACGGCTTCGAGCTTGCAAAAACAGGAGCCAGGGGTCCTGGCGTTGGTTTCAAAACGGGGGGACCAGAGGGAGTTAAGATTGCGAAGTTTAGAATGAAGTTTGCCAGCCGTCCTTTTACTAGTTCGGTTAAACCTACGGCAGAAGGATGGTAGAATATAAAAAAGAAAGTGAGGAAGATTGAAATCTCTTTTAAGATACCCCGGTGGTAAATCAAGAGCACTCAAACACATCATACCCTATTTCCCAAAAAACCTGACAGAAATGGTCAGTCCCTTTTTTGGTGGTGGGTCCATAGAAATTCATTACGCCGCACAAGGCGCACGAGTTCATGGCTATGATATTTTTGAACCGCTCACCAACTTTTGGCAAGAGGTCCTCTCGCATCCGGAATCGCTAGCCAAGCGACTCGAAGAAGAGTTCCGCCCGTGTAGCAAACCCGACTTTGCCGAATATCAGGAAAAACATTCCTCTCGTGATGAGAATTCGCACGAGCGTGCGTGTATGTTTTATGCCTTGAACCGCTCCTCATTTAGCGGGGCAACTTTGAGCGCCGGCTGGTCAAAGGAAGCGGCGGCCAAGAGGTTTACGAAAAGCAGCATTGAACGCCTAAAAAACTTTGTATGTCCCTCTCTAACTGTAGAGCAGGCAGACTTCACAGATAGCTTACGGAGACATGACGATGAGACTTTTATCTACGCTGACCCACCATATCTTCTGGAAAAGTCTACTCTATACGGTGAAAGGGGTTCGACTCACAAGGACTTTGATCACCAAAGATTTGCCGAAGAAATCAAAAAGAAAAACAACTGGGTGATATCATATAACCCTCACCCTGAAATTTTAGAGCTATACAAAGATTATGAAATCGTATACCCTGAGTGGAGCATGAGCATGAAAAATGTTTATACTCCTGAAGAGGTGGAAGTGCGAACAGCCATCAAAGAAAGTAAAGAGGCGTTACACAAAGTAAAGAAGTTGCCAGCCCTAAAAGAAAAAGGACTGGCGGATTACCTCCTGGCTGGACTGGATGCACTATTGAAGGCACACACCAAACCGATGGGAAAAGCGAAAGAAGTATTAATTTTAAACGTGAAGGAGAATAATGATGCGTTACTTATTGATGATTAGTTTATTGTTTCCCGCTGTTGCGACGGCGGATGAACAGAGGATCGGCTTTGTTGCTGGCTCAACCCACGGAGTGGGATTGGGATACAGCAGACAACAGTCCAACGGACACGGCTGGCAGGTTTCACTGTTGCCCATTGTGGATGAAGAATTTGATGCCACAGTATTTGTGGGAGGAACAATATTCCGAACCCTCAACTCCAACAGTTGGGGTCGGGCCTACTGGTCACTGGGGATCGCTGCCTTCTATAACAGGGACAGCGGCAACCACTGGGAATATGTTTGTGACGAGAGCGGCAACAACTGTAGGGATATAGAACGAACTGGGCAATTAGAAGAGGGAGTAATGCTATCCTTCGGTCCCGGTGTTGGACTTGAGCGACGGTGGAAGCAATTCGCCATCGCTTTGGAGTTGCCCCTTGCAGTTCAGGTGGGATACAATAACAAGAGCCTCGGCTTTCTCGGGATGCATCCCATCCCCAATTTTTCGTTGATGTATTTTTGGTAGGAAAAAATAAATGAGCAAAGACCACATTTTATTTGGAAACGATATCAGGCAGAAGCTTCTTTCCGGAGCGAATAAACTGACCGATGCCGTGGCTTCGACCTTGGGCCCACGGGGACAAAATGTTATCTTATATGCGAGGGGCGCTGATCCTGTTATTACGAAGGACGGAGTGACCGTGGCTCGTGTGGTCGAGTTGGATGATGATTATGAGCAGGCTGCGGTCGAAGTACTGCGCCAAGCTGCCTTAGAAACAGAAAGAACTAGCGGCGATGGCACCACGACGAGCACGGTCTTGGCCCGTGCCATTTTAATCACCGCCCAAAAACATATTGCGGCGGGTGCTTCATCCACTGATATTAAGCGAGGGATTGATTTAACGGTGGAGGCAATGACGGAACAGTTGACGGAAATGGCGCAACCCGTATCGAGCGAGGAAGAGATCAGGCATGTCGCAACTGTATCGGCCAACGGCGATGAAGCCATTGGAGCTTTGATCGCCGAGGCTGTTGCCGCAGCGGGCAAAGATGGAGCCATCACAATTGAGGAGAGTAGATCACTCCAAACCTCACTAGATGTGGTGGAGGGTTTTTCTTTTGATGGGGGCTATGTTTCACCGCAGTTTGTAACAGATGAAAGACGAGGCACAGTAGACTATAGAGATGTTCTCGTTCTGGTAACGGATGAGACTCTTGATAGTGTGGAGGAGGTGCTGCCTATTTTAGAAGTGGTGGCCCGTGATGGGAGAGCCTTCGTTATAGTGGCGGAAGAGATTGAGGGTCAGCTTTTAGCAGCCCTCATCATTAATCGCATGCGAAACAATATGAAGATTGCTGCCGTAAAGGCTCCTCGCTACGGCGAGGAGAGGAGAAGTCTCCTTGAAGATTTATCCACCGTAACGGGAGCCACCTTTATCAGCAAGGATAGCGGCTTGCGCCTTAAGGACGTAAAATTAGAACACTTGGGATCAGCGAAAAAAGTAGAAATCAGCAAGTATCATACTACACTTGCTGATGCTTCAACAGACTACGATGTGCTCGACGAGCGAATTGAGATGCTGAAGGGGCAAATAGAAGAAACCGAAGACATGCATGAGGCTGAACGCATCCAAGAGCGAATAACTCGCCTGTCGTCCGCAATTTCAGTTATTCGTATCGGCGGAGCGACAGAGATTGAGGTTACAGAAAAGAAACACAGAGTTGAGGACGCTCTTGAGGCTGTGAAATCTGCACAAGAAGAAGGGGTTGTCCCTGGCGGCGGCACCGCTCTTTTAAAGGCCGCAAATGCTATTGAGATAAAGCCAGACAACCAAGACCAACTCCGAGGTGCGCAGGCTTTATTGGAGGCATGCTATGCCCCTATCACTCAAATATTAAAGAATGCTGAGATTTCTTCGGACATTGTGGTGAACTCTTTGTCGTATGACGACCATGATAAAAATGTCGGATTCAATGTTCGCACAGAAAAGTTTGAAGATTTAATCGAGTCGGGCGTCATAGATCCAGCAAAAACTGTGAAGTGTGCGTTACAAAACGCCGCTAGCGCAGCGGGAACGCTGCTCACAACTAATTGCGCTGTTTTAAAGAAGGGTGGTGAATAAAAACACAAGTCTAACGACTAATTAAAACAGCCGGTTTCATACATAAAGATCAGTATATTTTGTGCTGGTCTTTTTTATGTGGGGGTCCCCAAAGTGAGCGAAGAAATCCTAAAAAAACTTCTCTACAAAGTAGATAAGATGGAGTGTAAAATTGCCAGCGCAGCCTCCTTGAACGGCGGCTTTGACAAATTGTTAAGCGAGGTAGAGCACATCAAAGAATCCCAAGCGGAAGTACTTCAGGGTCTCCGGGGTATCAAAAAGAGTTTGTACGAGCCAGACTCGGGATTATTCAGCCGAGTTAAAGAGCTAGAATCCGAATCCGCCCGCCGTTGGGAATATATTGTAGAAACCAAGCCAGTTGTAGGGCAGCACCAAGAACTTCTCCACTGGAGAAAGGAAGCCCAAAAAGATTTAGACGAAGTTGAAGACTTGCGTGTAGAGATGGCAAAACTTCAAGACTGGAAAGACGGAATGTCTAAAGTGATGTGGCTTATAGGCACCGCCGCCGCCGGCATGTGGGTAAAGCATTTTATGGATATGCTCATGAAGTGATATGTTTGGCTTATTTCTCTCACTCATTTTTCTAGGGGGAGCGATTTATTACCGCAATCGCTGGAAGAAGTGCGAGGAAGTCAAAGAAAATCTTAAAAAAAACCGCCCCTTGTACGACGACTGGGGCGAATAAAATATAAATAAAACTTGACATACTACCCAGCCATGCTAATATAGTTATGGAGGAAAGCCCCTTATGTCCTACTGGCACCAAATGTATCCGCGCTACCAAAAGGCTGAGCGTCTTGAAGTGAAGAACGGCGAGGCCCGCTTTGAATCTTTGATGGACAAGAAACTATCCGAAAAGGATCGTAAGTTTGCTGAATCCCTCAAGCGGCAGTTTGAGGATGGCGGCAAGTTAAGCCCCAAGCAGATTGAGTGCATTGAGCGTATGGAGCAACGCTACTCCCCCGAAACAGTTCTGAAGCGGCAGCGCTGGACTCAGTCCTACAAGGCTGACCACCGCTCCACCGCTCTCATCGTTGCCAAGTACTACCGCACCACTCACTACTTCAGCGACTTGGCAGGCAAGATTTTACTTGAAGAGGACTTCGTTCCAACCGAGCGCCAGTTCGAGGCGATGACTAAAAACAAGTATGCCAAGAAGGCCATTGCCACTGCGACTGAGCCGGCTGCCTTTCCGGCAGGTTCGCTCTGTAAGATTCGGGCGAACTATAACTTGGTAAGCAATCGTGAACTCCACGACCAGTTCGCCTTGGTCATGGAGAACCATCCCATCGGGCTCCACGCCTCTTCAACCCTTCTTGTAAATGGGGCGAAGGTCAGGCTTGAAGACCGTTGCCTGAAGGCAGCAAAAAAGAAAAAGAAATAACTTAACAAAAAGTCAATAATGGGGCATAATCCTAATAAGGAGGAGTTAGTTTATGCGTGCAACAATTAGTTTCGACGTAGACATCGAAAAAGTTAGTACAACAATGTGGGCGCTTGTCCTAGAGGAGGCGGCCAACCTAGGAGAGACCCAGGTCAAGCTTGAGAATGCTGATCAGGAGAACTTAATGGAAGAGTTGTCTAGGGTGATCGAGCGCTTATCAGAAACGACTAGCCAACTAGGGCAATATCAGCAGATGCTAGCAGGCTTTGAGCGCGCTAGGCTGGAGACCATCTTGCCAGCACCAGCATCAGAAGACGAAGCGACACAAGCAGGACAGCCGGCATCTAATCTCGGAGAAGTTAGAGATGCGATTAGAAACATGAAAAGTTTTGATGGTTTCCTGGAGGCTATTAATAATAATTCTCCCGAGGAAGAGGGGAATCATGATCCCGAAGAAGGGTGACCTAGTATATTTACCTTCAGATATTATGATATTTGGAGTAATTAGTGAAGGTGGAGAAATCCACGACTGGCTGAGCCTGGATGAGCCTACCTACGGGGTGATGGTTATCCCCAACTATGATGATGAAAACATCTATCACAAGGTTCACGTAAGAGGGAGTGAGTGGTACGTGAGGACAATTGATACAATGGAGGTAATGTCCGGTGCTTAAAGTTTTAGAAGTTTTTGAGAGACAGGCCAGGGTCGCAACTGAGCGCCCAGACGGATCTGAGTATATAAATTTTGAACATGTTTATGACACTCGCGAGTGTTTATTAAACACTAATTATATTGTAGCTATACATCCTTACGAGTTTTCTTCCTCGCGAGAAATAAAGAAGACCGAGGGGAGATTCCCCGAGGGGACTAAGTTTAGCACATTTGTTTTGGACGGTAACTCTTTCCGTCAATCTGAAATTATTGTAATTGGGTCGTTTGAGAAGTTCACGCAGGTTCTTGGCGACACTGCACAGTGAGGTTCCCAAGCTGGGGAGAGCTTTTTGATTACCACTGTGGAGTCAAGAGAGACTCTCTTGACCATTTCCCAGGGGGCGAGAACCCTCTCTATGAACAGTTTTCCCAGCGTAGGTATAATTATGCCACAGGCTCTGACACCACCTGCTGCCGATTAGTATTTCTAAAAGAGGTTTTAGACGATCCGGTGAATAAGACTCTTGTTCGAAATGGGAGATTTATCTGGTGTCGGGAATTAAAATACGAAGGACTATCAGGAAAAGGTTTTCGCCAAATTTCATTTAGCGTGGACAACGGAAAGAAAAGATTCATAGTGGCAGAGAACAATATCCTATGCCTGCCTTCTGATATTTTTGTTAGCAATAACCGTTACTTCCGTGCAAAAGGCTCTACATTCACCCCGTTTTCTTCTGTGTTTGGCTATAGAAAAACAATAGCGATGATGTGTAAGAATAGTGAGTTGCCAGCAGAAGAGTTAAGAGAGAAGATTAAGTCCGAGAACCCTTTCCGTCCCGGCACCCTTGTCTCGCCTAGGCTAGGGTATTTTTTCCCTGACCAGCCTCAAGTTCCTAATAATTACCCTCAGGTAGCCTACCCAAACCTACTGGAGGAACATCCGTGTGGCATTATTCTGGGGAGAGGAACTTTAAATGATGATCGTTCAGGCAGAGAGTTTTATCGAGTTCGCTTTGGGGGGACTACTTATGAGAGAGTACACCCTGTTCAATTGGAGATCGTAAATGAAGTTTAGATTATATACGAAGACAGATTGCGTATATTGCCAGATGGCTATTCGTCTTTTGGCCGAGCATCAGAAAGAATTTGAATGTTTTGCTTTGGATTCAAAGCCAAAATTGCTTAACGAGATCAAGGACACCTACCGATGGGAGACTGTGCCGCTTGTAGTGGAAATTACGGAGGGACAAGAAAAGTTTATTGGTGGCTTTACTGATCTTAAAGAATACTTACTTAAAGGCAAGCAATTACTCCAAGGATAGGCAAAATATATGATATGGACATCAAAGATCTCGCCCTTGATAAAGGATGTAGAACTCCGCAAGCCGCCAGTTATAGTAAAAGTAAATAAGTTCACAGAAGAGTCGGCAAAACGCTTCCACGTTGAGATGGCCCAGGCTCACAATAGCGGACAGAAAGTTATTCCTATTGTGATTGATTCTTACGGCGGACAGGTCTACGCCTTGATGTCTATGATATCAGCGATTGAGTCCTCTGACCTGCCAGTCGCGACAATTGTAGAAGGCAAGGCGATGTCTTGTGGTGCCGTCCTTCTCACTTTTGGCGAGCAGGGCATGAGGTTCGCCAATCCCAATGCAACCGTGATGATTCATGACGTGAGCAGCGGAGGGCACGGAAAGATAGAAGAATTAAAAGCCGACGTAAAAGAGGCCGAAAGGCTTGACGAGAAGATATTTACTATGATGGCTCGTAATTGCGGAAAGAAAGACGACTACTTCAAGAAAAAGGTTTTTAATAAAAAACATGCTGACTGGTTTATGGATGCCCAGGAAGCAAAGAAACATGGACTTGTCAACCACCTACGTGTTCCCAAGATGAACATCAGGGTAGAAGTGGACATTGACTTTGGGTAATGCTGGAACTCGTCTTAGTTTCAGCGATGGCGTATAACTTCCCATCATATTATAATACTCAGCAAGAGTTTAACGCCGCTGTCATCATAGATCAAGTTGTAAAAGTCGGCGATGATCCATATTATATGGTAGCTCTTGCCTGGACAGAGTCTCGTCTACAATCAGCCAAAGTATCTAGGACTAAAGACTACGGAATTTTTCAGATAAACTATCGTTTCTGGGGAAAGAGGTGGGGTTATGCTAGCCCCCGTAAATTTCTAGAAGATATGTCTGGCCCAAAGCATGCAACCATTTCTGCCCTTATTGTTCTGAAGGAGATGCGAAAGTACAGAAGCTGCCAAGGGCTTAACCTAGCTGCATGCTATAATGGTGGGCCAGCTTGGCAAAAATCACGGAACAAAGAAAAGATAATTGCGTACGCAAACAAGGTCAATAGGATGAGAGGCATCCTTAAGAGAGGGTTCCCCGGTTGGGTGGCACGTTGAAACAGCACTATGGGATCAAGATAACTACAATTCTCAATGCTGCTGAGAAACTTACTGCTGATCTTGATTATTTATGTTCTTTAATAGAGCAGCCAGATCCAGAGTTTCCTATAGCGGACGCCGTTATCTACGCAACGGCTGTATCTGCGTTGTCTTCACAATTAGACTTTATCACGGAAGACATATCGGGTAACGACTTAAGCGAAGATGAAGAATATGTTAAACTAACTCAAGACGAAATAGGGATGCTTAATTTATACACAGAGAATGCAGAGGACTCGATTAAGCACTTGGAGGAAACATGTGGGATCTCACTAAGAAACAACTAATTTATATTGGTTTTTATTATTTCTGGATAGTCTTTTTATTGGCATGCGTTGCTTTTGACATGGCCTTTGACAACGTAAGCGGCTTTACTTTCGGTTATGCCTTCGCGCTAATCTATTTTATTATTCGCACTCGCGAAGTACACAAAGAGTTGGAGATATTCAATGATTACGAATCAGAAGATTGAGGTCGGCGAAGTCCAATACTCGAAGTTTTCACAAGTTCTTCGTTTTACTGTGACAGCCAATATCGAAGCTATCCAAACAATCGAAGATATTACTTATCGCAATGATATGACAATTGAAGAGATTGCCACAAAAATGGGGGAACTTCTAAAAAAAGCGATAGTAAGTGACTACCACCGCGGTGGCCTTCGAAGGAAATATGATTAATGTTTTATCGTGTTTTGGCAGTAGCTGCGATGATAGCCTACACTCCAATTTATTGGTCTATCCGTGCGGTGGACAAAGTTAAAGAAACTATAGGACAATAAAGCCAGAGATGTTAAAAGATTTTGCAGCATATACCATCGCCACAGTAATTGGCATTGCTTTTTTAGGCGTCGTCGCCCTTGGAATGGTCAAGGAAAGCTTGAGAGATATTGACATTGCCCCACCTAACTGAAAATAATTGGAACACACTGGGCGGCCGCCCAATTCTAAACATTCAGCAGCGCATTCAGCGCCGCCTTGAAGAAGATCGTTACACTTTCCATGTTGGGACAGATAGCAAATCGTACAAGGATCATACAGTCGTGACCACGACCATCTGTTTTCGGGAAAATGGCTCTGGCGCGCTAGTTGCTTATCAGCGGAATAAGGTCGATAATTTTACAAATATTGCAGAACGCTTAATCCATGAGACCCTGGTCTCGATTGAGGCTGCGTTCATGGTGCAAGACATCACAGGCACACCCCCCACTGTCCACTCAGACATAAACACAAAAGAATCAGCCTTAAGCAATCGATCAATGAGTGTTATAATGGGGATGGTCAACGGGATGGGTTTTCCTGTTAAAGTTAAGCCTAATGCGTGGGCTGCTGATATTGCAGATATGTTTACGAGGTAAGATGAGTACATCACAGAAGAAGCGAAAATGTTTATTAACTTGTGCGCGCAAGAAGTCCAATCTGCCCAATACAAACAACAGGCTTAAGGAGTTGTGCCTAGATCCAATACACATTCAAGAGTGGAATCTGTGGCTTAACTATTATGAGCCAATAGTTCGTAACGACCCATATTTTGAACATGAATTGATTACTCGTGGCCGACCACTTGCTTGGTTCGTTGCGGAACTCAACCAGAGAAAAAATAAATATATTTCTTGAAAGGAAATACAATGCTTACTGATGAAGAGATCAACAAACATATTGATATTTTTAAAACATTTTGCAAGAATAATAGATTGAGACTAAGAGAAGCTGGCGATGGAATGCCTATAGCCCGAGCTATCGGGAAGTTTAACGAAGACCAGTTTTTTTGTAACTTTCGCACTGGGACTATTGGCGTCTTTGTTACCCGCGAGACTCAACGACAGTTTACTTACTTACATAAGAAGCTGACTAAGTTAGGCTGCGTAGCTACGCAACTGGGGGATTTCGAGGCCGCATATGATTTGGAGTGGATGAACATCCCTCCCGTAGCACGGCTGCTAAAAATAAAGAAAGGTGCTGCCAAAGTGAGAGATCCAAAGTGGCTACGAGATTAAGATGAGGAAGAACCAAATAGAAGCAGTTAGAAAGTGGCTTAGTGACTCCACTCTTCCTCGCACGGCCGAGTTTGAAGAATTGTCCCTGCTTACTGCCCAATTTATATTTGCTGCTACATATTACTACGACAGGGTAAAGCTTCATATGCTATTGCACCCTTTGTTTTATTTGGCGGGCTTCTTAACTTCTTATTATTTGTTATAGTTAATAGAATGGAGATATAATATTATGAGTGACACACCTAGAAAAAAACCAACCCCAAAAATCGAAATAAAAAATGAAAAAGGAAACAATACATTTAAAAGGAGCGACGTCACGAAACACGATGTTCGCCCCCTTAAGGGATTCGAGGAAGGTCTTCAGAGGATATTAGAAAAGTTTGAATTCCCAGAGGAATCTCGCCGCGAAATTTTTTCACGCATCAAAGAATACACCAACGCCCAACAAGCCGGCAAACCAAAGAAAGATAATCAAAATGACCAAGACTAATCAAGAATTTGAAACCACTGTCAAGGAATTCGTGAATAAGCTCACGACCATCGAGAATGAGATGACAATCCTTCGACAAGATCGCACAGAACTATTTGCAGAGATGAAGAGTCGTCTAGACCCTCGATCATTTCGGGCAGCCCTCAAGATTCATAATTTACAAACGTCCACCCCAGATCAAACTTCTTTAACAAGAATTCTGGAAGTTTTGGAAACTTGTGAATAGTTATATATTATGGGGTAAAGCAGAAAAAACCACTTGAACTTTGTGTCGCATTCTACAAGGGCGAAGGAGAATGGCACCATCGGCTTGTCCGCAGCACTACTCAATCGGTTTATTCTCATGCAGAACTGATCATGCCCGACGGCAAAGCAATCAGCATCCAGCCATTCAGCACCGCAGGCATTCGCAAGATATGGTTTGAGGACGAAGAAGACGCTAAGGACTACGACATAATCTGTGTACCGGCTAGCCAAGAACAGATTGATACGATAGAGGCTTTCTTCCACGACACCAGGGGAGATGGCTATGATTGGGCTGGAATGATTCTCTCAAAAATTACACCGTTCCACATCAAGCGGACAGGCCGCTGGTATTGTTCTGAGTGGATTGCGTATGCTCTTCGGCTAGCCGGCGCGGTTGACAACCTCTATCATTATTCCGATTTAACGCCGCAAAGGCTCTATGAAGTGCTGCATCACTATGCCAACCAAGACTAAAGAATATTCTGTCTTTGCGCCGGGCAACCTTGTCACCTGCGCAAAAGATCTTTATTCGTCTACTCCTATCGGCGGCTTGGCCGGATCCGAGAACCAAGTTGTCTATGGGACAGTGGGGCTCATTATCTGTGGGCCAAACTCTGAGCGCAGGGCTCAATACCAAGTACAGTTTCTTAATAATGTTACTTGGTGGGTAAATCATAATGAGATAGAACCCTATATAAGTTAGGGAAGAATGCTGTATAATAAAACAAGAAGGGGGTCAACATGACCAACAATATTAATTATCAACAAATTTTCGAAGAAGAGATTTCCGAGCACACAAAGTCCTCCGCAAACTTAGCTGAGCGTTTTTTTGAGTTGCCTTACGAGCAGAGATGCTTAGTGGAGTCATTGATGGATGCAGCATACCAGCGTGCTGTGGATGACGCCTTCAATCCGGAGGTTGTTTTGGAGACTGCCGAGCTAGCTGGGGAGATGGGTGCGCAGCTTTATAATTTTGCAAATATGCTGCAAACATACCTGTCTGATCCGGATGAAACCGACTGACAGAACTACTTATAATGAGGGCGATTTAGTCGAAGTGATCCGTGTTGGATCCTTCACTATTTGTTATACGCTAGAGGGCGAATTCCCTGGCGTTAGGGAGTGTCCGGTGCAAGAACTAGAGGTCTATACGCACCCAAAGCGCCGTTATGAAAATATTTTTCTAAATCTTGAAGGAAAAGCGGCCTTGATCGTCTATGTTTCGCGGAATAAATTGTTGCAGCCAGTGGGTTACCGAGTTTTAATTGAGGGCAAAGAAATGTTTTGCAAATCTATCGTTGCTGAAAAATATTTTAAACTCATAGGAACCCAGGGCAATGCGATTAGGAGATCTGGTAAGATTTAAAACACACGACCACCAAGTTGAGTGGTACATCGGGTTGCTTCTTCGTTACGACAAGTTTACCAAAGTGGCTGAAATCATGGTAGGAGAGCATCTATATTATGCGCCTGGAAGATTGGTCAACACTCACCAACGAGGGAGGCGACACCCATGAGATTGACATCTATAGAGGTAATATTGTTTATCGCTGCATGTATCTTTTTATATACCCAATGGAATTAGGCTTAACGGCACACGCCTAACGTGGTAAATTAGCACTCTAAAGAGGTGCTTTTTTATGCGAAGAATCATTTTGTGCTTATTCTTGTCCGCAGCCTGCGCAACAGCAGAAAAACACCCCGATACATGCTGCGAGCGGCTTCAGACCCGCAATCAAATGCTGAAAAAATATGAACGACTCTGCATTGGGCTTGTCTTTTTAGAGGGACGATTCAAGGGTGATGCAAGGGCTGTAGAAAATATTAGAGCAGGACTGGAGGTTTGCAAATATGTATATGGAGTGAGGTAAAAAATAATGGAAGAGTGATTGCCCTATGCAAACAAAGGAGAGCCCGTGACCGAAGATAAAAAGCCCCCTATCCGGAAAGATAGACGCAGGGCAAAAAAGAAAACACATAAACTAACAAAGCGCCACGTCGAGATGATCAGGTCTCAAAAGGGAAAGCAGTCAGTCAGAGAGATTGCTAAATGGTTTGCCCGAGAGACTCACCATATTTATAAGATCTCTCCGTCGATGGTTCATCACATCCTGACCGGCAAGCGGCATGCTCGCAAAGAAGATCAGGTATCGATCTACGACCTGATCGCCGACGAGGCCAGCGAGGAAGAGCTTGAAAAGCTTGACCCAAAAAAAGTTGATTTTAATTAAAAAAAGATGCGTTTTTTACTTGACCAGAACCCTATCCGTGGTAATATAGTGTTACAAGGAGAGAGAATAAATGGCTGTTGACTTCAAAACCTTCGTATCCCTGGCCCCCGCAGTTAGCGCTGCTCGGTTGCCCGTCTTGCTTCGTGGTCGCCACGGCATCGGCAAAAGCCAGGTTGTTTATCAACTCGCAGGTACCCTCGGGCTTCCTGTTATTGAGCGCCGTGCCAGCCAGATGACTGAGGGCGACCTTGTTGGTCTGCCCAGCATCGAGGGCAACCGTACCACGTTCAATCCGCCGGATTGGTTCAAGCAAGCTTGCGAAGAGCCCGCCGTCCTCTTCCTCGACGAGGTTGATCGTGCTACTCTTGAGGTTCGTCAGGGCATCTTTGAGTTGACTGACAGCCGTAAGCTTAACGGGCACACTCTTCACGAAGATACCATCGTCTTCGCTGCCATCAACGGCGGTGATCATGGCGAGAGCTATCAGGTCAATGAGATGGATCCTGCTGAACTTGATCGTTGGAGCGTCTGGGATGTCGAGCCCACTACTGAAGACTGGCTCGCCTGGGGTAAGAACAATGTTGATAGTCTTGTTTGGGACTTCATTAACCAGAACCGTGCCCACCTTGAGCATACTACCGATATTGAGCCCAACAAGCGCTATCCCAGCCGTCGTAGCTGGAAGCGACTGAATGATGTTTTGGTCAACGCTGACATGATCAAAGAGGCATCACCGGCCATGTTCAACCTGGCTCAAAGCTTCGTTGGGTTTGAAGCTGCGGTAGCCCTCAACGATTTCGCTAAGAATTACGAGCGGGTCGTAACTGTTGATCAGCTTCTGGCTGGCGAACGTGTCGAAGCTCTGGCGGCCTTCTCGCTCAATGAGCACTGCGCCATGATCGAAAAGATCGACGCCGAAGAGGCATGCAAGAAGGAACTCACCGAAGAGCAGATCAGCAACCTGGCTACCTACTTCGTCAGCCTGCCTAGCGAAGCTGCCATGAAGCTCTGGGGACTCGTCAGCAAAGGCGGAGTACAGGGCAATGTGGTGAACTTCCACGCTGCCAACGACGGCGATGTTGGGGCACACTTGAGCAATATTCTGGGAGCATAATTTCTCTCCGACCTGGGCATGTCTTAAAACTGCCGGCTCCCTTTTTGCCAAAAATAAAGCTTGACCAATACCTTATCCGTGGTAATATAGTGTTAGAAGGAGAGAGATAATGAGTCGTCAGAACCAATGTCACGCGTGCCATGGCTGGGGTCACAACCGTCGAGGCTGCCCACGCATTAAAGAATCTCACGCCAAGGTGGAAGCCATGGCGAAGAAGTACGGGATCCCACTCCCCGCCAAAGATGAATATGTTTCCACACAGTGGATCAGCGATATCAATGCCGCCAATATGGCTGCGAACGGTAATGTCACCGACAGCAACGATGAGATCACCTACTCCGAGCGCTGGAATTGGGAAGAGATCGAAGGACGCAAGCGGGCACAATCCCGAAAGAACGGACGTGGGCGTACCTGCGGCTTCTGCGGTGAGGGCGGACATAACTCTCGCACCTGCCCCGACAAGAAACAACACCGCAAGAACTGCGATGCGATGCAGGGACTTGCCCACCGAGTAGTTGCGACTTGTCTTGAAAAGGCTGGCATCGTCCCAGGCGCTCTGATGTACTACCGCGACTGGAGCTATGAAACACGAGACTACACTCAAAGTTTTGCTCTCGTTCTGGGAGTTGACTGGAGTAAAATTGCTTCTCCTGGGCATGACTCCTCTCAGGGCCTGCCGCGAGGGTTCGAAGAGTGGTTCCGCGGCAGCTTCATTAAGGCGCGCATGTCTGATGGTAGTATGAAATACTTTCGTATTCCTTCGGATGTCCGCCAACAGAGCAAACGTAATTACTCCGAAACGCGGGACGCGTACGAAGGCCTCACTAATCCTGTTCGAGGAGGAAAGCTCAACAAGGATAATGGGTGGATGGGCGAGAACGTTACCCTTATTGATCCAGCATGCCATGGCATCTATCGCTGGTCGAAAGAAGGAATAGTGGACGAAGAGTTGCAACCTGTTATTGAAAAACTGATCAGTGATGCCGGCAGTAAGTGGTCAGATGTCTAGGAGATGGACAAAAGATGATTAAATATTTATTGTATTTCTTTTGCCGGCCTCAACGTCCAGTTCGTGCAAAACACATTCAACTCCATGCTTCCGCTGATTATCTGTAGAACTATACGACATTCAGTCTATGTGTTACTCTTGGTAAAGAGGAGAGCACAACATGACTGACAAGACCAGCGATGCACCAGAAGAAGAGCCCGGCGAAGATGAGGAAGAGCCTAAGTCGCCGCCTAAGCTTCTAGACTTTAATGAAGATACCTTTGACGCAATCTTCGAAACAATTCAGAGGATTGGTATGCAGACTATTGAAAATCAACAGATTCTTCGTTCTCTCTATACTACTGTGTCAAACCTAGAGCTTGCCTTTGCAGAACTACATGCCATGGCGACAAAAGACCACCAGCGTCTTGACCGCCTAGAGGGCGGATCAAAGGACGTGGGAGAGGAATAAGTATAGTTGTATCAGTGAAACTATACACAAAACAAAAGATGGTGTAGAATTAATTGTTAGAGAAGGAGAAAATAATAGATAATTTGAAGGAAGGCACGATTTGGGAGGCGCTGAACCGCCCAGGTCGTATGGAAAAGGTTGTCAAGATTTTGCCGGATATGGTATATTATGAGAACCTTCAGAGCAGAGCGACGTTTTGTCGCCCAAGAGATAACTTTTTAACCATGTATGAATATCGTCGGGAAACCGAACAGGAGAAAACAATGATTAACAATGTGGCAGATAAATGGCAAGAACTGAAACTGCTGGTGGAGTCTTTGGAAGAGGACGTCCAAAAGAATGCAAGTGGCAACAAAGCAGCAGGCACCAGAGCACGCAAAGGATTACGCACTCTTAAAAGCACAGCTTCAGAGCTTGTGCGTCTTACTCTTGGGAAGGAATAAAATGAAGCTCAAGCTCCACTGGTCTGAAAAGTTTGAAGTAGTGAGAGAATACCCACAGTTCACCCTTGATACTGAAGAGTTTCCGGAATTAGAACTAGAGATTCAGCAAGTCTGGACTGCACCTGACAAGGGAACTCAAGAAAAAGCATTAGCTGATCTTGAGTACAAGATGCATCATACCGAGAAACGCGGAGAGACGATTATGCAGATTGTTGGCCCATGGAATGACTTTGATAAAGCTCAAGTATCCTCGCTAACAGAAGAGGAAGGATTCCTTAAGATGTCAGCGGCGGAGGAAGAATAATGGACTCGACAAAAAGTCATGTAAAGATTTATAATATTTCTCCTGAAGAGGCAGAGGATTTTGAGTTCGACTATGATACAGAGACTAGTGACATCTTGACTGAACTTGTGCCTAACTTAGATGACTGGGGAGGTCTTGGGTGGATGGAGCTAGAAGAGTACGAATATAATCCTCATGACAATACTATGCACCTCAGTTTGGAAACAAAGTGGGCATCACCTGTTCAGTGGTTGCAGTACGCTAGCAAAGGTACACACTATTTTGAGAATAGGCTCATTACAATGTCTACCGTCCAAAAAGACGAAACCTGTGTTAATGGTGTCGCCATCATGGATGGAGAAGTGCTACAACAAAAGACTCTTTTCGAAATGGAGTCAGAAGAGGTCGGCAAATATTATAATGAAGGCCATCCGGATTATAATTTAGAAAGCCTGGATAATCAAATCTGGGATTCAATTGGAAAGTTCGTTAAAGTCTGCGAACAATTTTACCTTGAAGGGGATAAAGAAAATGACTACTAACACAACCGTAAAGGGATCAACCGTCACTTTACATTATCGGGGTACTCTCGACGATGGTACTGAGTTTGATAGCTCATATAACCGTGGCGAGCCGATGACAGTAACTGTCGGCGCTGGTCAACTTATTGAGGGTTTTGACTCGGCTCTTTCTGGCATGGAGGAGGGCGATACCAAGACCTTTACCCTTCCCCCTGAAGAGGCTTACGGCGACAGGGACGAAGCCGCCACCACAAATCTAAGCCGCGGAGTATTCCCGGATGATTTTGAGTTTACTACCGGCATGACCGTACCATTGACTGGGCCTGGTGGGCAGCCTTTCCTCGCCACCATCACTGAGGTGACAGATGAAGAAGTTGTTGCTGATTTGAACCACCCAATGGCCGGAAAGAACCTCACCTTTGAGGTGGAAGTCTTGACAGTCGATACTACCGGTGATGGCGATGAGACTACTGCTAGCTAGGATAACATTCTTCTTAGCTAGAGCCTTCCAGAGCAGGGGGATGCCAATTGGACAATGGTTCCAAAACAAGGGCATCCTCCTGCTTGTGGGAGTGAAGCATAAACGTGATTAGTTTGCTTTTAGCAGTAGCTTTGGCTGCCCCAAACTACTATGCCAAGCGACCGCCGAGCAACCGCCAGGTTAGCACGAAAGCTTATCAAATTGTGCAACTTCTCAGGAAACAAGATCGGCGCGTCTTAAAGCTGGTGATGTACCACATGGACTGGATACCAAAACTGAGGTACGACAGAGAAAAGAAGAAATACGACAGAGAGAAAAGAAGGCAGAAAAGCAAGAGACAACAACAGAAGGAACAATTGAACTCTTTTGATCAGTGGTATGTAGATATGCTGCTGGATATGGCCGGCGTTCCTAAACAACCAAGAGGTAGAAAATGAAATATATTTTATTAGCAACAACTTTTATGGCAATCAGCGCATGTGCTAGCACTCCTCGGTCACCTTCTGAAGAGTGCTGCCAGCGCCTTGATGTTCGTACTCAAGAGATGCAAGAATTTAATCGCTTCTGCAAGGTACTCATCTTCGCCAAACGAACGAACAAGAACCCGGCAATCCAAGAGAGCATTGCCCGACGACTTGGAATATGCCGGTTTGTTTTTGGTGCTGAAAACAATACACAACTCTTGTCTGCTGGGCCGGATGACAACCTCTACAAGGTTCGGCATTTCTTAGACCAAGACCCCCCCGTAAATGGATGGCAGACTCCTCTTGACTGCGACCCATCAGAGCCAACATGCGAGGAGTTTTAAATGGAGTACACATATCAATGCTCTTCATCCGGAAGCAGAAACAACAAGCTCAAATCAAGCTGCGAGTTCGAAGCAGTTCTTGGTGAGGGCCCTCACCATTGTCCGATTTGCGGAGCAGAACTAAGACTAGCTTCCACAGGAAAAACCGTATCGGAATTCCTGCAAGAAGGCCTCCGCAAATTCGAAGCCCAACAAGCAGCCAAAGCTAAAACCAAATCCAAAGGCACCAATAATAAAACATGAACATCGAAACCATAACATCCTTTCTTAGTATAGTACTAGTAGTAGTAACATGTGGCTTTATATTCAGTAAGCTAATAGGAGCCTTTACAGAGTTTGCCCTGCGAGTATTAAAGAACCAAGATGATAGAAGAGACGATGAATGGTAGAGAGAGCTAAGGAGTGTGAGATATGAATTCAGTAAAAGATTTTGTAGTGGTGTTTGCTCTTGCCTGCTTGCTTAACTTGGTGGTCTATGCTTGTGTGCTAGCGGTAGAGTAGATAGCTTTATTAGGCGTTTACAGTTTCGTTGACAAAATGGCAGCTAATGGCTGCAAAACTTGCACAGTTTGCAAGTGTATGATTTATCGAATATTAATGTAATAATGATAGCGGTTCTCTAGCGTTATCAATGGCTTCAGTATTGGCTGCGATTGGCTGCGTTTGTGTGCGATTGGAAGAGATGGGCCTAATACATGAGTAATTAGGGGCAGTCAAGGGAAAAGAAAAAAGAGAATATAGTGCATTATTTACTTGACCAGCAAGCCATATATGGTATTATAATGGTACGGAGAGATACTGACTATGACCTTTGACCTCAAGCTACACGCCTACAGGCTTCTGATGGATGACCCGTTCTTTGCTGCGTTGTCCCGCAAGATTGAGAAGGTAGCTACGACTGCCATCCCTACTGCTGGTGTTCGGGTTGATCCCGAGACTGCTCAGTTTGAAATGGCTTACAACCCTGAGTTCTTTGCCAGCCTTCCGGAAGATCAGATCAAGGGTGTCCTCAAGCATGAGTTCTATCATCTGATCTTTGAGCATGTTACCAGCCGTAAGCCTGAGGGCGTTAACCCCAGGGCTTGGAACATTGCTGCGGACTTGGCGATCAACAGCCACTTGGTTGGTGAACTGCCTGACAACTGTTGCATGCCTGGTGTTGCTCCCTTCGAAGATCTGCCTCTTCATCAAACTGCTGAGTGGTATCTTGCCAACCTTCCCCAGCCGCCAGAAGGCTCCGAAGGTGAGAGCGGTTCGGGAGAAGGTGAAGGCGAAGAAGGCGGTGACAGCGATGCCAGCGGTGAAGGCTCTGACAGCCCTGGCAACTTTGATGATCACTCTGGCTGGTCAGACGGCCAATCCGGAGAAGCTGCTGACGCTGCTAACCAAATGGCTAGAGAACGACTTAAGCAAGGCATGAAAGAAGCTGCCAAAGAAGCTGCTGAGTCTGCCAAGGGCTGGGGCTCGATGTCGCAGGGAGTAAAACAAGAAATTCTAAAGCGACTGGAAACTAAAGTAGATTGGAAGAAAGTGCTGAGGTACTTCATCAAGACTAGCCAGCGTGCTAGCCGTACTTCCAGCGTGAAGCGTATTAATAAGCGGTATGCTTATATCCATCCCGGCAAGAAGACTAAGCGCCAGGCAAAGATTGCTATTGCTATCGATCAGTCCGGCTCTGTCAGCAGTGACATGCTTGAATCTTTCTTCGGAGAACTTAATAAGCTGGCAAAGCTGGCAGAGTTCACAGTCATTCCCTTCGATACTCAGGTGGATGAGAGCAAGGTATACGTTTGGAAGAAGGGTCAGAACAAGAAGGCTGAGCGCGTACTGTGTGGCGGCACTTGCTTCGACGCTCCCACCAATTACGTGAATGATCAGAGCTTTGACGGTGTCATTATTCTGACGGACATGGAAGCTCCTAAGCCTAAGCGCTGCAAAGCTCAGCGCATGTGGATGACTGACCGGCAAGGTGCTGCTCGTCCTTACTTCAAGACTAACGAGCGAGTGATTGCAATCGATTAAACCCACGAGAAATTGTATAGTTTCCCAACATTCTGCTAAACTTTTAGGGAACAAAAGAAAGGAATAGAATATGAATAAACTACTAACCCAATGGATGATCAACCATCCTGTCAAATATACAATGGCTTTCAGTTTATTGACTGCTGCCAACACTGCCCTGCTTCTCTACTATCTCAACCTCTAACTTTGCGGGAAAGAAATAAAAGAATGAAACAACTAACACAACAACTGATAGAGTATGAACAGGGAGAGCTTAATGATAGCGAGACTATTGAACTCTTCCAGCAACTGGTTGACAGCGGACTTGCCTGGAACCTGCAAGGTCACTACGGTCGAGTAGCCTATGCAATGATTGAAGAAGGACTAATTAATACTTGACAACAGTTGACTGCTGTGCTAGAATGACTGCCATGCCAGCCCCCCAAGGGGGGTACCCAGGCCATGCCCCCACCCCCCCAGGTATGTCCCTAGGGATTGACTACCCCTGGAAGCCGTGCTAAGGACATTCACAACGCGTAAGTAATTTTTCCAGATTTCAGTTTTAAGGAAGAAAGAAGATATGATTAAAGTGGGTGACATCGTATACCGAAGAAGAAGAAGAGGCTTTCTCCATGAATATCCTGATGTAGTTAAGAACAGCGTCGGACTAGTTATTAAAGAGTTGCTAGACAAAGGAGCGGTTCCTCAGTACTATGTCCACTTCGACGACAAAGAAAGACCTCTGTGGTATCTCCAGCATGACCTCCATAAAATCGGAGGAGAAAGAAAAAAACATGTTTAACTTTAGTACCAAGTGTAAAGAAATCGATAAAGAGAATAGTAACCTCTTTAGGGCAGCCACCCTACTTCAAGAGCTAGGAAACGAGCCAGGACTAACAACGGCTCAGTTTGCCCTCCAACTAGAGCGTCATGATATCCCAGCAGATGAATACGAGAATCTGTACCTGGCGGCCAAAGCAATTGAAACGATGATGTCTCTTGACCTGCCATCAGAGTTTGCTAGCGAGCCAACCGTACATTAATGTGGAATCCAGGTGACCTTGTAGAAATTACAGACATCGCAGCCATGCCGGCTCTTATCGGCTCAGTCGGAATCATTGTTCGCAGACTAGGAGTCAACCCAAATGGAGGCGAGGATCATTTCTATGAAGTGGATGTCTCGTCACATGGCTATCAAATCCTAATAGAAAAAGAGCTAAGATTAGTTCGGGAAGCAAATAAAAAATGAAAATTGGAGATTTAGTAGAATTCTCACTTGGCACTGTGCCGGGAGAAGTAGATGGCATTGGAGTATATGCCGGCAGTAGCGATAACGGTAAGCATAAGGTGCTATATGCCGGCAGGTCTTATGAACTACAGCCACAGTTCATTAATCTAATTTCTATAGTACGAAAGACCGGTGTAAATGATCCGGTAGACAATTAAAAACAAAGTCTAAAGTAGAAACCCGCGGAACATCATTAATCCTTTCAGCACTTCGGCACCCCCCCTACACAACTCTTTAAAACTATTGTATAATCATAGGGGAGTATTTCAGTATATGTTAACTTTTCAAAAGGGTGATTTTATTGTTGAGCACTTAGGCGCGCGATCGCCTGCGTCGTTCGGCGTAGTGACCGGTATTCATGAGGGTGAGGTTATTTCTGTACGATTCCCTAGAGGAGAATTTTACAGCTTTGCCAGCTATTGCCGGCATTATCAGGATTGGTTAGATGAACACAGATTTTAAAGTTGGCGACCTTGTACGGCGTAAGTCAGTTTCCAAAAAATTGACCAACAGGCCTTACACTGCTTTGCAAGAGTCAAACGATTTGGTACTTGTTGTCAACTCCCTGCCTGCTAGTAAAAGATTTTTTTATGGCAATGTTTGTGGTACTGGTGATACACACCTTTGGAGCGTTGATCAATTTTACTTAGTCTCTAAGGGGTGCCCGTGAAACGTGGTGATGTAGTTGTCTTAAGGGCAGACAAGATTTACGAACGCTATGGAAAAGACGTTCCCTATTATCTTGTAGTTGAAAGATATGACCGCGACATCGTAAAGGTACATGATCCGGTTTCCAAAGAGATGACTGCTGTGCCCATTGATGACTTAATTTTGATTTCCTCAAATTGCGGGCATCAAAAAAATTTCTAAGAAAAAATTTCGAGACTTATATGAACCCTACTTTAGATTTACATGGATATAAACATCATGAAGTACAAAATGCTGTGGCGAGATTCATCGAAGATTGGTTGGGCGAAGGTGTTTTCATTGATATTATTACGGGACATAGCGAACAAATGGTTAAGGAGACGGTCAAAGTGATTCAATATTATGGTTTAGAATATATGACAGGGTTGCCTGAGCACTCTGGGAAAATTAGAGTGGTGCTGTACAATGACTATCATTAATTTTTTGATTTATGGTGTTGCTTGGATTGTAGTGAGTTTTGGATTAACTCTTTTTATTGCTTCGGCCTTCTTCGGAATTCCTAAAGAAATTAGTGAAGAAGAATATAATGACTTGCAAAGCAAGAAGGGAAGGTAAGCCAAATGTTATATAACTCGTTGTTTTTATTGTTATTTTCTACTTTTTTCAATCAAACATACCAACTCCGGCAAATTGAGTGCCCTCGATGGATGCCCGGTAGTAATGAAGTTTTACCCCAAGGTGTGGTACTTTCTCCCGCCCTAGAACTTCAAAATAAAGTAAGATGCTACTGTGAGGTTGTTAAGCGCAAAGAAAGGCAGTGTATTGCTCGGCATGTGCCTGCCTCTATTTGTAAGGAGCGTACTTCGGTATGGGTTGCTGACAATTTGTCACTTAAAAATAGCTTCCGGTTAGTGAACGGTGTTGCGCCGGCCCCGAGACGAGATAGGATGATGAGTTTTGAACCGTAGAGGAATGACCCTTCTTATAGTTTTAGTTACATCTACACTTATTAGCTTGAGTGTAACGTTATTAATTTCTTCCGTCAACACTGAAGTGATGATCGCAGGGAACAATCTCCGCATTGCCCATGCAAAAATTTCGGCGGCGAGTGGCTTGAACCACTTTGCCGCCCTTAATTTAACTTACGACACACTTAGAGAGCGCGCTGGCGACGTGCAAACTCTTCAAATTATTCCCGAGACCCAACTTGGGCAGCGCACCTCTTATGAAGTAAATGTGCATTTTTCTCCCTCTCTAAGTGACGGGCGATATTTTGTTGAGAGCATCGGATATTACAAAAAATCTGGGCGAGTTATTTCCGTGCATCCAATAAAAGCGCTTTTTCAAGGCGAGCAATAAAAAAACAAAACTATTTATTAAGCCGTAAGCCTATACAAAAGGGACACTTTCACATGAAGCTTGATCTTAACTTCCTTAAAAATATGATATTGGAAGAACGACAAAGCCGCAAAAAGCAGTATCTACGAGAAGGGGTTTTTGGAGATTACTCTAAAGGGCGCTCCGATCGCGGCATGACTCCTGCTGATATTGATGCTCGAATTGCAGCAGTCCAATCCAAGCTAGGAATAGAAACCGGCAACGTAGGAAAACCACAAGATGTTAAAACTTTTGGGGGATCCGGCACCGCACCTATTCCAGGTGAAGCAACCACTACCATGGCTCCTGCTGCTGGTAACGCCGCACGGGACGCAACAAAAGACCTAATTAATAAATTTACTACCGCAGAGAAAAAAGAAGCCGCGGCGGATAGTATAATAATTCTTATTGCGACGCCTCCTTTTGGAAATGTCAAAGCCGGGGAAAAGATAGAAAATATAATTTTAAAAGATTTCGAAAACTTTGGATCAATTCTTACGGGGCCAGGAGGATTTGGTGCCGAGGGCGTCAAGGCACTTGGACACAACTACGCGCTAACAAACGTAATAAATACAATTTTCCCAGCAGGCTTTGGAACTACTCTCAACGATGAACAAGAGGAATCTTATACAATGCTCTTAGACATTGTCCGAGAACTGCTCGGACAGGACAAAGTGCAGGAGTTAGAAGATGAGATGGGGGTTAAGCCATTGGCTGCATTGCCTCCAGAATCTGCCGGCACTTCGCCCACGGACACAATGATAGGAGCATATGACTAATGATTACTAAAACTCCTATTTGGAATATCGTCCGGCAAGAACTAAGAGAAGCCGCTAGATCAACGAAAATTGTAAACCTTATAATAGAAAGAATCAAGGAGACACCGCAAGATGAAGCTGACAATGAGCCAACTAAAAAAGATCGTTAGCGAAGTCTTGGCAGAAGCTGCGCCTGACGGCTATATACAAAAGAAATATAGGAAATCTTTTAAACGGATGATAGCCAAAGCCGGCAGCGGCGGGAATAAAAATACACCGCCCTTTACTAAAAAAGCAAAGCTCGGCAAATCAGGAACTTCAGGGAACCCATAGTGAAAAAATTAATAACAGAGTGGAGAAGGTTTATAAAAGAAGGTGTCGTAATTAACATCCCTGATACCTTTGTTCCCCACTCCGAACTCAATCAGGATTTCTGGAATCAACCCGGAGAAAAGCTCGATCCGAAGATCCGATTACAACTCCTGAAAATTGCTCAGGACTTCATTGATAACAGTCAAGGATCTGACGCTCCTTTAAAGGACATCACGTTTACAGGATCACTTGCGAACTTTAATTACTCTCCCTTCTCTGATGTGGATCTTCATGTTCTTTTCGATTTTTCTGAGATAAATGACGATGAAGAATTAGTCCGTGAATATTTTCAGGCTGCCAAAGCTGTCTGGAATTTTACCCACGACATTCGCATGAAAGGCTATGAGGTTGAGATCTACGGGCAACACTCTAAAGATCCTCACGTAGCTTCTGGACTTTATTCAGTCCTCAACGATGAGTGGATTGTGAAACCTGACCAGAAAGATCCTCAAATCGACTTTAAAGATATTAAAGTAAAGGCTGATTCTTTGGAAGATCAGATTGATAGAGTTGTAGGACTTTATGACGAAGGCAAATATCAAGAAGCTATTGACCGTGCAGACAAACTGAAAGAGAAGATTAGAAAACTCCGCAAAACAGGACTCGATAGTGTGGGAGAGTACTCAGTTGAGAATCTCGCATTCAAAACGCTACGACGAAACGGATATCTCGGCAAATTGTCTGATGCTAAGACAGATGCTTATGATAAACTCATGTCCGTCGAGGACTAACTCAAATAAGGAACTATTTATAGCATGAAGCTTACACGCGACATTATCAGAAACCTCATCGAAGAAGAGGTTAAACTTCTTTCTGAAGCTGTCTTCGGTGCCCAGTCCAATATGACTGGACAAGAGAGAGAAAAAGAAAGCCTGATTGCTCAAGCTCAAGCATATCAACTTGCAATGACACCTGAAGCTTTGGAAAAACAATGGGCCGAGGCAGAAAAAGCTGGAGTGGCTCCTGAGAGTAAGAATGCGTGGATTAAGGAAAGAAAAAAACACCTTGACGACGCCTGGGCTTCGGTCAATGCAGATGCTACTCGGCTATCGGGAGGTCAGCCATAACATGAAAATTACAAAACCACAACTACAACAAGTTATTCAAGAAGAGATTAAGAATGTCATCTCCGAGATGGTTCGTCTTCGTCCAAAAGATATTGCCGGTAAAGATCTCACTTTCCAAATCCTTCAGCCCATTACTAACAAAAGAGGCAAGCCTGACTTTGAGCGGGTAACCTATAAGGGCAAGATCGTAAAGCTTCCGGGTATTACCCGAAGTGAACTGCGCGATCCTCTATCTCCTGAGCAGCCTGTTATTGTAGAATTAGAGTCTGGTGAACATCTTCATTTTGTTCCTGGCACAGATGTAAAGCTCACGCTAGCTGACGTCACATACAATTTATAATCATATATTATTGACTGAATAAAACTATTTATTTTAGGTCTATAATATTATGAGCACTTTTAAAGAACATAAAACAATTGCTGATAGAGCCGCGAGTGATCGTGCGCGTCATCGCCAAAAGATTGAAAAAGCTATAAAAGAGAGTATTAAGGACGTTGTAGCTGAAGAAAGTATCATTGGACAAAACGGAAAAAAGAAGATAAGAATACCTGTTAGGGGCATAAAAGAGCACCGGTTTGTTTATGGAGCTAATGAAAATAATAAGCAAGTCGGCTCAGCGGAAGGAAAAGAAGTCAAACAAGGACAGAGAATTGGACACCGCCGTCGCCGTTTAGCGAAGGAAGGACAAGGCGACCGTCCTGGAGATAAGCCCGGCGAGGAAATGTATGAGATAGAAATGTCCCTAGAGGAACTAGCTGGATATCTTTTTAGTGACCTTAATTTGCCCGAGCTAGAAAAGAAGAACTTCAAATTTACAACTCAAGAAAAGATGAAACGGAAAGGCAAGCGCCCATACGGAATTCGTCCACGCTTGTCAAAAAAAGAAACCATTAAACAAAAGATTAGAAGAAAGAAGGCCGCAATTAAGGCGGGATCCTATGATCCGGAAAGTGGTGAGCGATTTACGTTTCACGAGAGTGACCTACGGTATAAACACATAGCACCAGTAATCAAAGAAAACACTGCTGCTGTTGTATTTTTTGTGATGGATGTGTCCGGGTCTATGACTAAATCCAAGAAGTTTCTTGCTCGGAGTTTCTTTTTTCTTCTCTATCAATTTTTAAACCATAAATATTCATCTATTGACGTAGTGTTTATTTCTCATACTGCCGACGCCCACGAAGTCAATGAGGAGCAATTTTTTACACAGGTTCCCAATGGCGGAACACTTGTCTCGACTGGGTTGAAAAAAGCAGAAGAGATTATTGAAAAACGATATCACCCAAACAATTGGAATCTCTATACTTTTTACTGCGGGGACGGAGATAATTGGGGGATAGATAATAAAGAGGCGCTTGATGCGTTTAAGCGGTTAAAAGAGATAAATCAGGCAATGTGTTATACTGAAATCGGCTCTGAGCCGACTTACCGAGAACTTTCATTCTTTGGGGGTTCGGGCGAAAGACGGCTTTGGGATTGGGTTAAGCTCGCAGAGGATAAGAGCTTCAAGAGAGTTCGCCTCACCGAGAGTAAAGATATTTGGCCAGCGTTTAAAAGATTATTCGGAGGTAAAGAATAATGTCAGACTGGTCGATGGAAGAGCTTCAGGAATGGGATAAAAAGATTTGTAAGATTGGAGAGTCCCTGGGTTTAGACTGGTATCCAATTGAGTATGAGATATGTGATTATAAAGAGATGATCGGACACATGGCTTACACGGGGTTACCGACTCACTATAGGCATTGGTCTTTCGGAAAATCCTTTGATCGTATTCAGACAGAATATAATTTGGGGATGTCTGGTTTACCATATGAGATGATAATAAATTCCAATCCCAGTATATCGTACCTTATGACAGAGAACCCAATGCCGACCCACCTACTTACAATGGCACATTGTGTAGGCCACAGCGATTTCTTCAAGAATAACCGTATGTTCTCTGAGACCGGCGCTGATACAGTAATTGATCGGTTTAAAACCTCCGGTAAACGTGTCAAGAAATATATGGAAGATCCAAATATTGGAATTGATAAGGTTGAGAAGATATTAGATGCTTGTCACGCTATTCGTTTTCAAGTCCCGCGGACTCCCGGACTAAAACGTCGGAATCATAAAGAACTTAAAGAATATTATAAAAGATTAATATTGAATGATAAGTCTGGCTGGTGGGATCATTTTAATTTAGAAAAAATTCCACTAGAGCCAGACTGTAACCTTTTAGCCTTTATAGCAGATAATAATCGATTTCTAGAGGAGTGGGAAAGAGATCTAATTCGTATTGTTGAACAAGAGTCTAAATATTTTGTCCCGCAAGCTTGTACCAAAATAATGAATGAGGGGTGGGCTTGCATGATGCATGAAAAAATTCTTAATATGCTGGATATACCAGATGATTATTTCCTATCATTTGTCCGATTACATAATCAGGTAGTTAGGCCTCACTTGGGCAGGATTAATCCATATCACTTAGGGTTTAAAATATTCAAATATATTGAAGAAACCCAAGGATTTGATGAATGTCTGAGGATCAGAGAAATACACAACGACGAAACTTTCCTTAAAAACTATCTTAATGAGGAATTATGCAAAGAGTTGAATTTATTTACTTATTCGTTTAATAGGAGAGAGGGGTACAACCAAATCGCCGATGTTTCTGGGGAAGATAGCTGGCAAAGAGTCCGCGATAACCTAATTAAAGGTGTGGGATTAAATAGTGTTCCTGTAGTTCTAATAAAAGAATTACGTAAAGATGGAACACTTATTTTACAGCATGAGCACGATGGGAGAGATCTTGAATTATCCGAAGCAAATAAAGTGTTTGAGCACATTAACAGTTTGTGGGTTGGTGGTATAAGATTCACAACAGTAATAGAAGAAGATACTTGGGAGTTCTAGTAGATGTCAAAAAATAACAAATCTGATAAGTTTTTGAAACTGGTTGGCAAACACCAGGAGAAGAAAAAAGTAAAACAATTTCGTGGAAGTTTATCTGAATACATGGAATTGCTTGAAGATGATTCTGGTATAGCCAAGCTTGCACATAAAAGACTGTTTGACTCCATAGTCTCGAATGGCGTAACTAGAATGGAGAGATCTAATGATCGATGCAACAAATTATTCGGCGGGGAAAAGCTTAGAACATATGATTATTTCCAAGACAAGTTCTTCGGGATGGAGCGCTCTCTTGCAAAGATAATGAGATTCTTGAGATCAGCATCTTTAAAAGGAGAAGAGAGCCGTCAAGTTCTTTTACTGCTTGGCCCAGTGGGTGCCGGTAAATCTGCCTTAATGGAGCATATCAAAAGCGCCCTAGAAGAATGTGAGGGAATGTATCATATTGATGGGTGTCCGATCCATGAAGAGCCCCTTCATCTTATTCCCCGCTCCTTGAGGGAAGAGTTTCGTAAGCTATATGGAATTCGGATTGAAGGTGATTTGTGCCCAGTCTGCCGGTTCAGGCTTAAAGACGAATTTGATAATGATTATATGGCAATGCCTGTTGCTCAATCTTCTTTTTCTGTCCGCGGGAGGCGTGGTGTCGGCGTGGTGCCGCCAATGGATGCCAATAGCCAGGACGTAACAATTCTAGTTGGCAGCGAAGATATTTCAAAGCTGGATATGTATTCTGAAGATGATCCACGAGTTCTCTCACTAAATGGGGCTTTCAACGTTGGTAACCGAGGTATTGTGGAGTTTGTAGAAGTCTTTAAAAACGAAATTGAGTTCTTACATACAATGATCACAGCGACACAAGAGAAATCAGTGCCATCGCCAGGCAAAGGTCCCATGATTTATTTTGATGGCGTAATTCTAGCTCATTGTAATGAGGCAGAGTGGAACAAGTTCAAGTCAGAGAATACTAATGAAGCTATCCTTGATAGAATTGTGAGAGTTAATGTACCTTATTGCCTAGAAGTATCTGAGGAAATAAAGATTTATCAAAAGATGCTTAACCTATCTGATTTTGATGGACATGTTGCCCCACATACACTGGAGGTTGCTTCTATGTTCGCCGTTCTTAGCCGGTTGCACCCCTCCAACAAGGTTGACCCACTAACGAAAATGAAGCTCTATAACGGCAAGGATGTGATTGAAAAAGGTACAGTTAAGAAAATTGATATTAACGACCTCAGAGATGAATCCAGAAATGAGGGAATGACTGGTATTTCTACACGATTCATCATGAAGGCTATTGATTCGGCTCTATCGGATAGTGAAGAAGATATGGTAACGCCAATATCTATCCGCGATGCGCTAATCAAGCAGGTCAAAGATCAAATTGTAGTAGAGGACGACCGTAATAGATATCTTGACTTTTTGGGAAAAACATTACACGACGAATATCTTAATATCCTAGAAAAAGAAATTACAAAAGCATTTGTATCAGCATATGAAGAACAAGCAGAAGCTCTGTTTAATAACTATTTGGATCATGCGGAAGCCTACGTTAATATGGCGACAGTAAAGGATTCTATTACAAAGGAAGAAATAAACCCAGATGACGGCTTTATGGCTTCTATCGAGGAGCAAATTGGGATTACCGGGACATCCAAAGAGAACTTCCGTGTGGATATTACAGCCTTCATGTTCTCTAAGCTTCGACGCGGAGAGAAAGTGGACTGGAAATCTTATGCGCCGCTTAGGGAAGCTATTGAGACTAAGTTAACATCCTCAGTCAAGCAAATATCTCGCATTGTGACCAAATCTAAAAGCCGAGATAAAAAGCAACAAGGAAAATATAACGAAATGGTGGACACTCTAATAAAAGAATATGGATACAACGAGAGTTCAGCACAAGAAGTAATTAAATTCGCAGCTAATAATCTGTGGAGAGACAGCTAAAGGATTGCCTAAAGATGGGTAACACCCTAGAAAGACTAGAAAAACTACAGAACTTTATTGGAAACACTCCAACAATTCGGTTTCAGTGCGAAATTAATGGTAAGAACGTTACTGTTTTAGCAAAATATGAAGCTAATAATTTTACCGGCAGCATTAAAGACCGGATGGCCTACCAAATAATTAAAGCTGCACATGTGTTTGATAAAATCTCCCCCGGAGATATCATTGTTGAGGCAACAAGTGGGAATACTGGTATTTCTTTTGCTGCAATTGGGGCATATCTCGGACATCCAGTCCAAATTTATATGCCAAACTGGCTTTCTGAAGAAAGAAAACGTTTATTACGATTTTATGGTGCAGATTTATTTGAAATAAGCGCAAAAGATGGCGGATTTATGGAATGTATTGACCTTGCTGCTAAAAAAAGTAAGAAAAACGGGTATTTTTGCCCAAAACAGTTTGATAATACTTGGAATATAATGGCTCACCAGAAAACAACGGCTCCGGAGCTTGAAAATACATTAAAATCCAATAAATTAGGTAATTTAGATGTATTTATAGCAGGTGTAGGGACGGGTGGGACTATAATGGGGTTTTATCACTATTTTTCTGAACTCTTGCACAATAAGAACGATTTCAAGGCATTTCCAATACTGCCGGACAAAAATGAAGACGAAGGACATCGCATCGAAGGCATTGGTGATAGTTTTGTTCCGCGTATCCTAAATTTAAAGTCCCTGGGACCTGTTCTGAGGGTAAAAGACTCAGATGCAATAAATATAGCGAGACAGATAAACAAGCTAGGGCTCTCCGTAGGAATTTCCTCCGGCGCGAATCTTTTCGGGGCTATAATCAAAGCATCAGAGCTTCCAGCATCTGGAAATGTCGCGACAGTGCTACCTGACGGAAATAAGAAATATCTAACGACAGATTTATGCTCTCAGAGCAAAGAACCTCTCTCGGAAGAGATAAAAATCTTAGATTATGAATTAATTTCTTGACATAACTCGTTTTTGTGATATTTTAGTAGTATAGAAAGATTAAGGGATATAGCCATAGTGCAAATAATGAAAGAGGGAGTTGATATATCGATTCCTATGTCCGGCAACGATGACGAATATCCAGAGGAGGCTCTGCCTGTTGGAACATATGTTCGCCCAATACGCCATGACAAGCTTGGTGTTATAACTGATGCTTTTTATGGGGAGTTGGACGCAAACAATACTAAAATAATTGTTTATACAATTTTAATGTTCCCCAAAAACAGCCCCATGGGACACCTTTCAAAAGAGCCAGAGCAATACTATATATCTAACGAATACGAGTACGACATTATCGCCTATTTAATGGTCGCACCTGCCGACATGGATAAAATAACTAGAAACCTAAGTGGAGGATTGTTCATATGAGGATACAGCCATCAGCACTATTGTTTGATATGGATGGGACGATTACAGATGCAAGACAACCTATTACACAAGATGTGGCAGATTCTTTGCTGGGGATCCCCCCCGGCGTAAAGAAATATTTAGTCACAGGGTCGGACATGGCGAAGGTCGAAGAGCAAATCCCAACAGATATTCTACTTGAGGTTTTTGATCGAGTTTATGCGTGCAACGGGACTAGAGTCTATAATTGTAATTTAGATATGGATGATGAACACGGCGCTTTAGAGGCAGAGTTGATCCACAAGGTATCCCTAACTGATCATTATTCAGAGGCTGATATTAATCATATCCTAAACGTGTTGCTTAAAACGGCCTCAGATACGCACACTAAAATTAAAACCGGTACTTTTGTAGAATGGCGCGACAGTCAGGTCAATTTTTCTGTAGTGGGGAGAAACTGCACGCCAGAACAAAGAGATGACTATATTCAGTGGGATAAGAAATCCGGCGAACGCAGCAAAATTGTAGAAAAACTAAGGAAGGAGTTCAAAGGATGGGGGCTCTCTTTCCGACTAGGCGGACAGATCTCGATTGACATAACGAGAGAAGGCTGGGATAAAAGTTATGCCTTTAATAACATGTTAGAATCCCCAGACCAGTGTGTGTTTTTCGGAGACAAAATCTGTAAAGATGGAAATGACCTTGATATTGCAATGAAGTGCGCCTTTTATCACCACATTGAGAGTCCTGCCGACCTCATTCTTAACCTACAGGAGTATCAATGAGTAATGCCGTCGATTACGCTACTGGTTGTTATTCTATTAACCCTGTTTTTGCCTGGTGGAACTATAATCCTGTTCGTTTGGCATCGCTCAAAGAACATCTTGAAAAAGAACGAATCAGCAAGAAAGAAAAACAACAAGAAAAAAAGAATTCTGCAAAAATTGCAGAAGGAACAATCTCGATATATGCGTAGCAAAAGAAATAAGCGTTCACGAAAGGAAAAATAATGAACTGCTTTCAAATCGAAGTCCGTGGTGTAACCTTCACAATTTGGGCCCCTACTCTTCGTGAGGCTGTAGAGACCTTCCTGATTGATATGGATTTCTTCGAAGTTCCCAAGGATGCCATACCGTGCAGTGGAAGCCCTTGTGGAGAGGATATTTTCCCACCAGAGTGTGGTGGTTTTTAATTCCTTTTTTCCTTGACTCGTCCTATATTAATGGTATTATATTGTTAAGGAAGGAGAGGAATATGAATTTTCCATGGAAAAAGAGCAAGAAATCGCAACAACCAAAAGAAAGCGAGAAAAATATGTCTATTCAGCTTGGCGATCCAGTAATGATCATCCCCGCTAACCAAAATACCGGCAGATCAGCCGACCTCAAAGGTGTTGTTGTTTCTTTCGAAGATAAAGAGAAAACCAGTGCAGTTGTAGTATGGGGGCTCCCAGGGCTTGAGTTAGAGTCGATTCTTCCTGTTGAGCGGCTAGTCTCGATCGTACAATAGAGTTCAGTACTTAAGAATAAAATATAGAATGGAATACTTTGAATAATTGGTATAATTTGTTTTTTTACCCTGAAAACCATGAATATGGCGCAGGGCTGAGATCTTGGGCTGCCTGTGTTCTTATGGTTGGTATATTGTTAGCCACTGGCTACCTAGAGGGACTTGAGCAGACCAGTTTTTACGGCAAGTAAGAAAGAAAAGAGATTAAAATGATCCGAATTGCTATTATCGCAGGCATTGCCTATTGTTCTATTGGGTATACTCTTAAAAATCCTGACCAAGCGACTAAGCTGTATGATTCTACTTCTAGAGTTGTTTCAGTGGCGTATGAAAAGGTTAAATTACTTTTTTTAGATGAAGACTCTGCACAAGTGACAGTCATGCCGGAGCAAAAAGTAACAATTCATTTATAATTGGAATAGTCAAAAATAAAGCTTGACTTATCCCCTGGGCATGGTATAAAAGAGATGTAGAAAGGGAGAAACACTAATGAAGCTCCAATCCGCGCTTAAGAAAATTGACGCCCGAGCCAAGAAGGTCGGCGTTGAAGTATCCATCCGAGAAGATAAGCGGGCTCACGACTCGCTGTATTATATCCGCTTCGAAGGATCTAACCAGAGCATCAGCTTTTACTCCAAGTGTAACGGCGAAGATAATATCCACCTGATCAAGGTAACTCGTGATGGTGATGTGAGCGACCCTCAGACCGATTACTTCGCTGGTACATTTGCGGACAATCTCACCCAGGCTCTAAACTGGTGTGCCCCGCTTCCCCCGAAATATCCTGCCGGTTCGCTGGTTCGTTTCAAAGATAACAAGCGAAACGGTCGCTCCAGACTCACGGGTATTGTCGCTCTGGTAATAGAGGCAAAGACCGGCGGAAACTACAAGGTTCAGTATGCTGGTCAAAAAGACCGCTACCATCCTTACTTCTCCGAGCGTGACTTAGAAAGGATTTCATAATGGCCTCGCCAAACCCTGAAGTTGAGTTTCATCTTAGTGGCTTTCTTGAGCAATGTAGTGAAATCCTCAAAGAGCATTATGAAACGAAGCTCCCCACTTTGGATATCCCAGATATTAAGGTCTATCCTGGCGGAAAATATTATAAGGTTGCCAAGAAAGACAACAGCCATAACGAATCTGTTTGGTTCTTCGTGGATAAAGAAGACGGCAATATTTGGAAAGCCGCTTCTTGGAAGGCTCCAGCTAAGAACTTCCCTCGTGGAAACATTCTTGAGGACGTTGCCAAAGATGTAATTGGTGTTTACGGACTTTAGGAGAGGACATGGATCAGTGGAATGAGTTTGAAGACATGGAGCACTTGCATAATTGTATTGTGGCCAATCTTGAAGCAGGCATTCTAACACAGGAAGATTTGGAAAAGCCCAACTGGGGAGTTTCTCCGCTTTTTCTGATTGAAGCCGGACGAAACGAAATTACCGCTAAACGGGCAAGTTGGCTAATACCTACTTTGTTTCTTTCCGGGTTTTTGCTCGGTTACTTTTTATAGCATCTATTTATTGGCTACACAAAATACAGGAGACACAAAATGAAAATTGGTGATATTGTAAAGATTGTCCCAAGTACCAAAGAGGGTGACAGAGACCTATCCGGTATTATTGTCGATATTAAAACAGATAGGGCTAAAGTAGT
>Ga0080013_1000947_pt1 | contig 39491 bp, 70 predicted proteins | sample ETNvirenome_6_85_FD_69236 | JGI IMG/M metagenome (GOLD analysis project Ga0080013, IMG submission 69236) | Marine viral communities from the Pacific Ocean - ETNP_6_85 (SPADES assembly) (version 2) | ecosystem: Environmental > Aquatic > Marine > Oceanic | place: Pacific Ocean | collected 2013-06-19 | reverse complement strand
CCCAAAACGGAAGCTTCGCTACTTTGTCAACCATTGGGATGTATGCCTTTCCTCTAAATCTTGCCAGAATGTGCTTGATAAGCGCGGCATATCAGTTCACTTTTTGATTGATAACGACGGCACCATTTACCAGACGCTAGACATGCAGCATGCAGCTTGGCATGCAGGCTCTTCGCGCACCAACCGACCCTCGATAGGGGTCGAAATCAGCAATGCTTACTATCCCAAATATCAAGAGTGGTATGTTAAAAATGGCTTTGGTGAGCGCCCAATGGTTGAGGGTGCATGGGTTCATAACAGCAAATTAGATCCGTTTTTGGGTTTTTACCCCGAGCAGATTGAGGCGTTAAAAGCCCTATGGAAAGCAATCCATGGCGCCACCGACATTCCTTATGAGGCTCCCCTTAAGCAAAATGGCAACACCGAGACAAAATATGTGCAAGATGTAGCCTATGGAAGTTTCTCAGGGTTTGTGAGCCATTACCATGTTAGTAAGTCTAAAATTGATTGTGCCGGTTTAGATCTCCGGACGCTGCTCGATGAGACGAAATACAATATCGATATCTTGGAGAAGATAAAAAACGACTAATTTTGAACAGACTCTAATTAAAATATGAGATTTGTTCTATGGCTTTTATGCTTGGTGGGGCCTACAGCCAGTCCCCAACCAGTCCAAGTTTTTGCGGTAGGAAAACCCCAACAGCAAGCTCGTTGGGTAATTCATCCTAAAATTAGAGTGTGCGGAAGTACAGGTATTTCTTATTCGCGCATAAGCCAAGCAGCAAGATACTGGGAGCGCGCCGGATATACCTTTGAGAGCATAAGGAAAGATCCCTTTCAGGCTTGTATGACTCCGGCCCATGGCGAAATAATAGTGACCATCCCCGAAGCAGGCTTTGCCAATCACCACATGGCGTCAACGCGCGTATACACAAACACAACGACGGGTGACATAGTGAGAGCTAAGATTCAAATTTTACCCAAGAATGCGCGCAAAGAGCGTGTCATTGAGCACGAGATAGGGCATGCTCTGGGGTGGCTACACTACCCTCAGAGATATCACATCATGCACCCCACATGGTATATGGGGGGATATGACCGCTCCGGTATAAGGAAGCAGCGTGATTGAATATGAAAGCATAGTTGTTGGCAGCTCTTTTAAGGCTGTTTTGTATGCATTTAATAATAATTTCCCTCTTTTTTTTGCGGAATGTCGCCGCCCATTTAGGTTTGACTATCTGGGCCCAAATAGAGATTTATCGTGCCTTCAAATTCCAGACTATGGAAAAAGTTTAACGACGTTTGGAGAAGAAAAAAAGATAGGGGTGACCAAAGAGGACGTGTGGGAAAGGATGCTTTTTTTACTAGGCCTCGATGGCAAGTTGCCTCTTTCCAACTTGTGTCACACTTTACGCTTCGACGGCGATAGGGTGGCATGCGCTAATGAATACTCCAGGATCCTTGAGTTCAAATTTTCGGAATGTTTTTATTTTGGGGATCGACAGAGCACCGGCTTCGCTCAAGAAAAAGCGCTTGACGAAAAGAGATATGTGTGTTATGATTATATTGCCTTTAATAAGGGTGGGAAGCATGAAGTTGATCACATACACACGGGAGATGATTTTGTTGGGGAGATATGGTTTTATCCTTCCGACCGTATTGATGGAAATACTCCTGTTAGAGATGCTTGTGCGATATCAACATTAACAACTCAACAAATTAAAGATTTTAATTTTTCCGAAACAATGGCGCGCTTTAAGACGATTCACGAAATGGAAAAAAGAGGAATGAAAGGAGCATTTGCAGGTGCATACACATCAGCAGGAAACCCAAAGCATTACAAATTTAGAACAACTAGCATTTATCGCCAAACAGATCAGCCAGAATATGAATATGAATCCCACACACCGACAGTTAAGATTCCGCAAGTTTGTGAAGAAGATCTCCTTGGGGCTCTCTCGCAGTCTTGCGTGGCCTACAATAGATTTTTGAGATAATGAATAATCCCCAGAAAACACACCTTGCCGGCATAGTTCCGGTTGCTGGGGTCACTTCGGATTTTGATTTGAAAACACCAGAAGTTTTGCTACCGCTTAATGTGGGTTATACTGCCATTCAAAAGTCTGTATACGAGTGCGCTCTAGCGGGATGTAATACCATATGGATTGTCGCTAATGACGATTTGGCTCCTGTTATTCGGTCTATTGTGGGAGAATGGATATACGATCCTGTTTATTATAAGACCGGCGGTCGTTTTAATTCGGAACAAAGACGAGAGACGCCTATTTACTATGTCCCCATCCACCCCAAAGATCGCGATCGTCGAGATTCCTATGGGTGGTCAGTATTATACGGAGCATATTCAGCGTGGAAAACTGCCAGCCAGTTGTCAAAATGGATAACTCCCAATAAATATTATGTTTCGTTTCCAATGTCGGCTTATGATGTCGAGAGCATTCGTGCATACCGCAAAGAAATCAAACAGCAAGGGACGAATTTTTTTCTAAGACACGACGGAGAAACCGTCAAAAATAACAAACCCATAGCATTTACATTTACAGGAGAAGACTTTAAACAATGCAGACGCCACATAAACCACCTAACCACAAGGGAATATTTACCCCCTTCACCCGGCTCCCGGTACCCCTCCGAGAAGCTCCCCATAGCAGAGAGGTGGAGCGCGCGCCAGTTCAGCCTGCAGACAGTATTCGAGAAAACAGCCGCGATAGATGCGACTCACTGCGATCTTAACTGGTATTACGACCTTTCTAGTTGGCGCGGATATAGGGAATTTCTTGCATCTGATTTTTCTTTAGAAACGCCCCCTAAACACTTGACAACGGCTCACAAACACGTTAAAATGTTATATGAATCGGAGAAATAAATGAAAAGAGTAGAGCCTCAAATTAAGTTCGTCGGGCTACACGCACACTCTGTTGCAGGTTCTATATTTGATGCCATTGGATATCCGCAGGCACATATGGATTTTGCATATGAAAATGGCTGCGAGGCCTTGGCACTTACAGATCACGGCAACATGAATGGTCTGGCATATCAAGTGCTCCACGCTAAAAAGATGCAAGAAGCAGGTAAAGAGTTTAAGCCAATCTTTGGCTGCGAAGCATACTTTACGCCGTCTATTGCCGAATGGCACGAAGCATATGATCAGGCCATGGCCGACAAGAAGAAGTCCCGCGCCATCAAGAAGGATGCCCAGTCCGGAGCTACAGTTGAAGATGAAGGCGATAGTAAGAAGATTCAAGGTATTCTGAAACGCCGGAGACATCTTGTGCTGTTAGCTCAGAATCAGACGGGCCTAAACAATCTATTTAAGTTGGTATCTGAGTCCTACCAGCCAGAGAATTTCTATCGCTATCCGCGTATTGACTATGCCCTCCTCAAGAAGTACAACGAAGGCATCATTGCCTCTTCTGCTTGTCTTGGTGGTGTATACGCTGGTAACTACTGGGAGAACCGAGAAGAAGGCGCTGAAGCCGTGTTGGAGGCTATGCGTGAGTCCACACGACGTATGGTCGACATTTTCGGCGATCGCTGGTATGCTGAGATACAGTGGAACAACATTAAAGAGCAACATGAGCTTAACAAGTATGTAATTCAAGTTGCTGAAGAATTTGGCGTTGGACTGGTCACCACAGCCGACAGCCATTACCCCAACCCTGACGCTTGGAAGGACAGAGAGCTTTACAAGCGGCTTGGTTGGCTGGGTAAGGGTAGACCCTCTTGGGCCGAGGAGGAGTCTCAGCTGCCGGAAGGTGTTGAGGAAATTGGATATGAGTTGTATCCTAAAAATGGTGACCAGATCTGGAAAAGCTACAAGGAGTACTCGCAATCCACGGGGTTTGAGTATGATGATAACGTAGTCTTGAAAAGTATTGAGGAGTCTCACCGGATCGCTTTCGATCGCATTGAGTCCTTCCTGCCCGACAATACAGTCCGCCTCCCCGAATTTGTTGTCCCAGCCGGCTTTACGGCCACGCAAGCATTGGTAAACTTTGCACTGGAGGGGCTCAAGGATAAGGGGTTTCACAAGAACGAGGCCTACACAGAGCGCCTCAAGCAAGAGTTAAACGTTATTGATGATCGTGGCTTCTCTAAGTATTTTCTTACCATGAAGTCAATAGTCGACGTCGCGACAGACATGATGCTCCCCGGCCCGGGCCGCGGCTCTGCCGCTGGATCGTTAGTGGCATATGCGTTAAACATTACACAAGTAGATCCTATCAAGCATGGCTTGTTGTTCTCACGCTTTCTTCGCTCAGATGCTGCGGACTACCCTGATATTGATTACGATGTATCCGACAGCATGGCACTCAAGGAGAAGCTGGTTGAGATGTGGGGAGAAGATTGTGTTGCTCCGATATCTAACTGGAACACATTACAACTGAAGTCTCTTATTAAAGATATTTCAAAACTGTATAATATAGAATTTACCGAAGTCAACACTGTTACATCCATTATGATTCGCGAAGCGACCCCAGAGGCCAAGCGCAAGCACGGTATCAAGGCGGGTGTATATGCACCCACTTGGGAAGAGGTGATGGAATTTTCCCCCACCCTGCAGGCATACCTCAATAAGCATCCAGCGGTAAAGACTCACGTTGAGGGATTGGTGGGCCAGGTTCGCTCGTGTTCGCGGCATGCTGGAGGAGTTGTTATTGCAGAAAATCTAGACCAGAATATGCCTCTCATTAACTCAGGCGGTGTACGCCAAGCGCCATGGGCAGAAGGACAGAATGTTCGCCACCTTGAGCCCATGGGCTTCATCAAGTTCGATCTATTGGGGCTATCCACACTTAAGATGATGGAGGGCGCCATCTACCATATCCTCAAGCGCCATCACAACGTTGAAGAGCCAACTTTCGCCCAAGTCCGAGACTATTATGAGTCAACACTTCACCCTGACGTCCTTGATTTAAATAACCAAGAAGTATACGAAAACATTTTCCATACCGGTAAGTGGGCGGGAGTCTTCCAATTTACAGAACAGGGAGCGCAGAAGTTCTGTGTTCGTGCAAAGCCTCGCAACATCATTGATGTGTCCGCCATTACGTCCATCTACCGGCCCGGGCCATTAGCCGCAAATGTGCACGATGAGTACGTAGAGGCCAAAGAAAGCCCTCACTACATTAAGTATCTCAATGACGACGCGCACGACATTACGCAGGAGACATTCGGATTTCTGATCTTTCAGGAACAGATCGCACTGCTGGCACATAAACTCGGAGGGCTGACCTTGGACGAGGGCAACATGCTTCGCAAGGTGCTGACAAAGAAGGGAACTGGCAAAGGCTCAGTAAAGGCACGACTGCATAACAAGTTTATTTCTGGGTGTGCAGAAAATAGTATTACGCAAGATGCCGCCCAAGCACTTTGGGACAAATTTGAATACTTCTCAGGCTATGGATTTAATAAGTCTCATGCAGTATCTTATAGTATTATCTCCTTTCAATGTGCGTGGTTGTGGAACTATTACCCAGCGGAGTGGATGGCAGCATTTTTAGACAAAGAACCTGAAAGCCGAAAGGAAAAAGCAATCAACATTGCCAAGCAATATGGCTTCAACATCGCGCCCTTAGATGTCAACAAGTCGGGCACAGTGTGGGAGATTAGCGATGACGGCAAAACTCTGATTCAACCTCTTACCTCGATTAAGGGCTTGGGGATGGCTGCCATCGAGCAAGTGTTGGATAATCGCCCATTTATGAACGCTGAGGACCTTTTATTCCGAGAAGGGGTATCCTATAGCAAACTCAACAAGAAGGCCCTAGACGCCCTTTGCAGGGGCGGAGCGCTTGATAACATCGTAGACGATCGCTTTACCGGAAGAAAACATTTTTGGTCCACATGTATCGTTGAGCGCCCAAAGAATCTTAAGAAGTTTGCTGAAAATTTGGAGCTATATCGACCGGAAGGAGATTTCACGGAGGAAGAGATTATCCAATTCAAAAGCGACCTAACAGGAGTGTTCCCGATGAATCTGGTTATCAGTCCCGAGACTATTGAAAAACTCCAACAAAAATTTGTGCCTCCGATTTCAGAATTTGATCCAGAGTTGCAGTTGTGTTGGTTTATTCCACGCAAGATTGTACCGAAGAAGACAAAGAACGGAAAACTCTATTGGATCGTCGAGGTTATCGATTCAAACAACGAACTCACCAAGATTAGATGTTGGGGAGTCAAGCCAGAAAAGGATCGCATTCATCTAAATCGCCCATACATGGCTAATCTTAAGTACGATCCTAACTGGGGCTTCAGCACCTATGCAATTGGAAAAACATTTAGGCAGCTAGGATAACAAATGGCAACAAAAGAACTGATCATCGAAAGTCCAAAATACGGAAGGCATGTCGTGTTATATGATGATGCCGATGTGGAAAAGATTGAGCCATATAATTGGTATATTGATATGCGCTCGAACACGGCTTATGTCAAGCGAAACCTGCCTCGGATTAAGGGCGCAAGACGCCCAAGTCCCGTGCTAATGCACAACGAACTCATGGGGCCCCTACCTCAAGGGTATGTGGTCGACCACCACAACCGCAACGGCTTAGACAACAGAAGAGACAATCTTCGAATCGTGACGCGATCCCAAAACATGATGAATCGCGTAAAAACCCGACAGAATTCAACCGGATATAAAGGGGTTTATAAAACCGGCGACAGCAAGCGAAACCCGTACAGCACCAAAATACAGAAGGACTATGAAGTCTATTCTCTGGGCCACTACAAAACAGCAGAAGAGGCCCACGAAGTTAGAAAAAAGAAAGAAGAGGAGCTTTTTAGGGAATTCGCCCCCACGGCTCCCCCGGGAGAGTAATTGAGTCGTCGAAAAACTATTGAAGAATTTGTTGCTCAAGCCCGCGCTCGCCATGGCGACACCTATGATTATTCCAAAGTAAAATATATTTCTGGACATAAAAAAGTTATTATAGTTTGCCCAGTTCACGGAGACTTTGAGCAAACTCCTAATAACCATCTTAGCGGGGGTTCCTCAAAGGGTGCCGGCTGCTTAAAATGTTCGTGGGGGGTCAATAGGCAGACAGAAGAACAGTTTATTTTGAGATCTCAAAAGATTCATGAAAATAAATACGATTATTCAAAGGTAAATTATGTTAATTCCTATACCAAGGTTATAATTGGTTGTCCCGTCCACGGCGAATTTACCCAAGCACCCGACACCCACACCCGACAAAGGGCCGGCTGCCGAGAGTGTCATTTTGAAAGAAAAAGAGAAACCTTAGAGGGCTTCATCACAAGAGCGAGAGAGATCCACGGAGATAGATACGACTACTCAAAGGCTGAATATAAAGGATCTTTAAAGAACCTTACCATAATATGCCCAGAGCATGGAGAATTTGAACAGCTGCCCACCAACCATTTGTCCAAGCGAGCTAGCGGCTGTCGCTTTTGTGCGTGGGAAGACAATGGACACCGGCGGAGAAAGACAACCAATGAGTTTATTGAAGGAGCCATAGAGACTCACGGGAACTTATATGATTATTCAAAAGTAGAATATACCCTCGGGAAAAGCAAGGTAAAGATTGTCTGCAAAAAACATGGCGAATTTGAACAAATAGCGGATAATCATCTGTGGGGGAGCGGCTGTCCCAGGTGCTCACCACGCATAAGCAAATCGGAAGAACTTTTACGAAAGATTTTAGAAGAAATCTTTTCTAAACATGGAAACTTCAAGTTTCCAAATGTTAGACCAAAATGGCTGGTAAACCCCAACACCAACCACAGATTGGAATTAGATTGCTACAATGACAAATTGCAATTAGCCTTCGAGTATCAGGGATGGCTGCACTACCAGAGACCACCTGAGCAATTCGGGGGCCAAGTGGGCTTAATCAAGCAACGCCGGCGAGATCACTTCAAAAGATTTCAATGTCACCAACATAATGTAATTCTCGTTGAAATAAAGGGGACAAAATTAAACGCCCTTTCTCCTTCCAAGAGAGAGGATGCGTTGCGCGCAGTGGTAAAGGACAAATTGAACAAAATACCAACAGAACAAAAGCAACAACTTATGAAGAGATTAAAAGGAGATAAAACATGAACATAATTAAAGAATTTAGCCCCCTCCTAAAAGAGCCAAAGCTTATTGATGATTTGCCAATTGTGATCAGGGTAAGGAAATTTGATGAGGTGGCGGCAAAAGAATTTGCTACTTTGATGATGCGCGCCCAAAACACGGGCCAGCCCGTTGTGCCGGTGATTATCGACAGCTACGGTGGCCAAGTTTATAGTTTAATGTCAATGATATCTGACATCAAGCATTCTAAAATACCGGTAGCCACCATTGTGCAAGGAAAGGCTATGTCCTGTGGTGCCATCCTCTTTAGTTTTGGCGCATCCGGATATCGCTATATGGATATGGATGCCACTTTGATGATTCACGATGTAAGCTCTATGAATTGGGGAAAAGTAGAAGAAGTAAAAGCATCCGCAGAAGAAACACAGCGCTTAAATAAAAAAGTTTACCAAATGATGGCTAAAAATTGTGGCCACCGCCCAAATTATTTTCTTGATTTGATCCACGAAAGGGGTCACGCCGATTGGTTCTTGGAGTTTAAAGAGGCGTCAAAACACAACTTGGCAAACCATTCACAAATACCAGAGCTTAAAATACGAACAGAGGTTAGTTTCGATTTTGGGTGACACTATTTAATGTATGCCTATTTCTTCTAAACTTAAATGGAAACGACTTTTTAATGAGCTACGGTTCCTGAAGGAAGAGGAGGCGTTCACGGACAATGTTTGCAAAGAGACTGCGCCCCAGTTTGAAGAATATTACGCTGTATTTTGTGCTAAATATAAAATTGACGCCGCAGCAATGCGAGAAGAGCTAAAGGCGCGCCACACCAAGGAGCAGTCAGATCCAGAACCAGACGAACTCCCTTTCAGCGGGAGCGTGTGTGAAACAACAGCCATGCAACTATACAACACGATCGAAACCAAAGAAGAAGATGCCCCTGACGAAGAGCAGTTTGAGGACGCTGGCGAGTTGCATGCACTATTTAAAAAAGTATTTAAGAAAATAGCCTTACGCTTGCATCCGGACAAGGTAGAAAACTTCTTTGCGGATAACTCCGGCAAGCACCAAATGGTGGCAGACTTTAATCGAGCTTCCAAAGCGCTTGAAGAAAAAAAATATTATATTTTAATTGAAGTGGCGGAGCGTTATAATATTTCACTTCCGCGCAAGTATGATATTCAAAATCGATGGTTCAAACATAAAATCAAACAGTCCCAGAAGAACATCCAAACGCAGCAGCTTTCTTATAACTATCTATTTGCAGAGTGCGAGACGGACGAACAAAGAGATAGACTAATGAAGCATTTTCTCAAGCAGATGTTTGGCTCACAAATATTGCACAATGTTGGTTGACAGTCGAACAATATCTTGTTATACTAATAGAGTAAATCACAGCCATAACCATAGGAGGCTACATGGCAACCGCCCACGAACAAAAGAAACAATATGTCAAGGAGTATATTCGCTCCCTCAAAGCAATCGAAGACTGCATTGAGCCGTATCAAGAACAGAAGCGCGAACTGCGTTCTGAATTCCGAACTAACGGGTGGCTAAACACCGATGAAATCCGTGCTGCAGTAAAGGCGTACCGACTGTTCAAGCACAAAGTCAACATTGACGAGGTGATAGAAAACTTTGAAATTATTGCAGGAGAAACACAAAATGGATAAAGGGACGCAAGTAGTAATGTTCTCATCTAAGACGGGCGAGTGGTCCACCCCGCAAGAATTTTTTGATAAACTTAACTGGCGCTTCGGCCCTTTTAATTTAGATGCATGCGCAGACCCAGTGAACACCAAATGTGCCAACTTTTTCACGGAAGCGGAAGACGGCCTGTCTAAAAGTTGGGAAGGGTTTAGTAGCTTTATTAACCCGCCCTATGGCCGCGGCATCGACAAGTGGATCAAAAAGGGATTTGAAGAGTCTCGCAATGAAAATACCAAAGTAGTAATGTTAATTCCTGCGCGTACTGACACAAAGTATTGGCACAACTATGTAATGAAGGCTGATGAAATTTATTTTGTGAAAGGTCGCCTAAAGTTTGGTGATTCTCAAAATAGCGCACCCTTTCCGTCGGCGGTAATTGTCTTCGATGGAGGCAATCAGCGACAAATATTTGGCGCCATGAACAGATAGGAGATCATAGAAATGGTTAAAGAAACATTACTCAACGCAGCGATATTACGCCTAAGATCGGCACTCTTAGAAACCTATGCCACCATAGAGTCAACCCTGCAGACAACAGTGGAACCCGGAGATGCTCAGACTTTGGCCACCAAGGCGGTCGAACTTGCACAGCTAGAGATGGCCATGGCGGTTCTTGAAAGAAACCGTAAAGATCTGATAACCACACCACCAGAAGAAGACACACCAACTATTGTAGAAGTAGAAGAAGACGCTGAAGAACCCGCAGCGAAGACGGAATTTAGCAGCGACGAAGCGGATGAGCTTGTTAAGAAATTTAATAAAAGTAGAAAATTTCACCAGCCGCAAGAGGACGAATGAATCGTAAACAGCGCCGTGAGTTGGAAAGGCACGCAAATAAGAGCGACGTTAAAAATCTTTCCGAAAAAATTTCCATATTTGGAAACCTACCACAACAGTGCTGTGCATGCACAAACGCATTTGACAAACAAAACAAAGACATGATAAACTCATGGCGGGTGGTGGTTCGTCAAGAAGTGGTACGACTCTTCTGCCCCGACTGCATACAAAAAACACAGGAGATAATAAATGAGCGTACAGAGACTCTCAATCCAAGCATACAAGACCCTGATTAGCGGAAAGGTAAAAGAGAATGAGACATGTGTTGTCAAGTTTTACTCCAATGGGTGTCATATGTGCCACGCATTGAGCCCTTATTATGAGGAAATTGCCAAAGATCCTCAGTATGAGAATATTCACTTTCTGGCTTTTAATATAGATGACTATCCTCAAGCAGAAAAAGATCTTAAATTTAATGGGGTACCCACCATCTTTATAATTCACACCAATACTGGCAATCGCAAGCCGACCTTTCGATTGCTTGAAGATCCGCAAGAGCCAAATGAGAAGACATGGTATCGAGTGCGCGACATCAAGAATTTTATTAAGCGGGAGGCCTTGTGAGAAAGACTCTTTCTTATGATGATGTGTTGCTTGTGCCACACTATTCAGACATCCGCTCCCGGGCAGAAGTGGACATTGGCACCCAACTAGGCCGCGGCCTTCGCTTGTCGCTCCCGCTTCTCGCATCTCCCATGGATACTATTTCCGAAAAAGAAATGACCTTAGCCATGGCCAATGCCGGCGCCGCGGCAGTCGTCCATCGCTATAATACAGTAGAAGAGCAGGCCACCACAGTGGCTGCTGTAAAAGAAGAAAATGGCAAAGCCGTTGTGGGCGCCGCAGTGGGCATCAGCGGCGACTACTTGCAGCGCGCTTCGGTATTGCGCGCAGTTGGGGTAGATTTTATATGTGTGGATGTGGCCCATGGACACCATATTAATATGAAGGAAGCACTGAGAGCACTTCGTGAAATGGTCGGAGATATGCATATCATGGCCGGCAATGTAGCCACTCTCGAAGGCATCAACGCCCTGTCCGACTGGGGAGCCGATTCGGTTAGATGCAACATTGGCGGAGGCTCTATTTGCTCCACTAGGGTGCAGACGGGCCATGGCCTTCCGGGCTTGCAAACCCTCCTTGATTGCGCACAAACTGATCGCGATGTCAAAATTATTGCGGATGGCGGCATTCGCAACTCAGGAGATATCGTAAAGGCGATAGCCGCCGGCGCGGATGCAGTGATGTGTGGCTCACTTTTTGCTGGCACAGAAGAGTCGCCCGGTAGTGTCATAGAAGATCGAGAAGGGCACAAGTGGAAAATCTACAGAGGCATGGCGAGCAAAGAGGCGCAAATGGAGTGGAGAGGTAAGTATGCCTCTTTTGAAGGCGTGGCTACCCGTGTACCTTACCGCGGCCCAATTTCTCCCATTCTTGCCGATCTGGAACGCGGCATTAGGTCCGGACTTTCGTATTCGGGCGCCCGAACCATTGCAGAATTCCAAGCTATAGCAGAGTTTGTAGAGCAGAGCGCCGCGGCCCAGCATGAAAGCGCACCCCACATTTTGAGGAGGAGTTGGTGAAAAATTACGGACACAACACCAAGAGGATTGTGTTTACCGACACTGACCATCGACATGCGCAGCTTCTTGTACGTTTAAAACACGATGGCCTCACACAGGCTACTTTTTTTCGGTCCATCATAACTGGATATATTGAGGGCGATGAGCGTGTCCAAGCTTATGTGGATGAGTCGGGCCCTTTTTCCAAGAAACGCAAACAAAAATCTAAATCTCTTCGAAGCAAGGGCGCCACTCTTTATGGAGAATTAGGATTGGGAGAGGGCGAGGTTGAAAACATATTCGACCTGATCGAAGAGGAGCATCCCGATCTATGAAATATGATGGCCTGAGAAGTTGTAGTAGAAAGTGCATGACAGACAAGAAGCAGTGTACCCAAAAGGAATGTCGAATGTTTATTGACTATACAGACGAATATAATTGTTGTCTTATATCTATATATGAAAATGGTAACATGACATTGCGCGAGATTGGGGAAAGATTAGGCATCTCGTTTGCGCGAGTGAAGCAGATTGAAACGGTCGCGCTTGCTAAAATGAAAGATAACTCTTTATTTTCTTAATCAAATTGAGGATATTGTAAAATTAACTACTATTTATTGATGCGATTCTAATTTTCTAAGGAGAGAGAAAAAACCATGTCCCGTAAAACCCTTTTAACCGAAACTCAAGTACGCCAGTTTTTAAAGCTAGCTAACCTATCTCACGTGGGCGATCAGCGCCTGGCAGAAATGGGCTATAATACACAAAAAGAGGGCGTAGGCTCCTTAGTCCAAGGCGCACTAGGCGCCCGCGATGAGGAGGATGAGCTTGAAGCCGAACTCGGTGCAACCGAAGATGAACTTGGAGCCGAAGACTCCTTGGCTGATGATGAGGGAGCAGAGCTAGACGATCTCGAGGGTGATCTGGGCGCGCCAGAGGGCGGCGGCGAAACTGTATCTGTTGATGATTTTATGTCTGCGCTTGAAACTGCTCTCGAAGATGTCTTGGGCGAGCCCACCACGGTGGACATGGACGCAGGAGAAGAGGAAGTTGAAGCAGACGTAGATGTAGAACTCGGCCCCGAAGGCGGTGAAGAGCTTGAATTGGGTGCGGAAGAAGAGGAAGAGGTGCCGTTAGAAGAGACTGGCGCCGAAGATACTGGTGCATCAAAGGGAGACAAGCTTAAGCGCGGTAGCGGTAAGCGCGGCTCCAAGCCCGGCGATGAGGCATATGTCAACGAAGACGCCATCGTAGCCGAGGTTGCACGCAGGGTGGCGGTTCGCCTTTCTGCTACGAAGAAAAAGGAAAGCCTCGCTGATCAACTAGCCGAGCGGATTTTTAACCGAATTACGGCAAAGTAAATTGACAAACATCGAATCAGATGTTATAATAGCCACGAGGGAGTTTTATCCCGGAGTGGCTATTTACTTTTAGAGGTGCAGAATGCAGTGGTTGATGTATGGTCTGGTGTTTATAGCAGGATACTTAACGTGTAAAGCGCTTTACTTTATGAAAAGTACGCGTTTAAGTCTTCGTGCTGTCCGCGCGAGCCATTTAATATATTTGTCGGTAATTATCAAAGCGCTAGAGAACTTGTCATATTCACGCGAATTAACCCTAGAATCGCTGGCGAAAAGTGGTGAAACGTCGGCAGCTATTAGTATTTTTGAAATGCAATTTGATACGGACGTCCGACACATTAAAGAGCATTCTATAGAAACCCTGAAACACCAACACCCAGATTTTTTTAAACCCTTCATAGAGTTTGATGATTGGGAGTCTTCAATGGACTACTTGATGACTTATAAAAAATCTGCTTTACAATTTTGGAACGAACGATGATTAAAAAACTTAAAGATTTGTTGGACGGCCTTGCGCCGTCGGATAAGGTGGATCTAAACAATATTGTTTTGTTGGATCCGGCCGAAGCTGCCGCCGCACTCGGCGCACCTCCCCCAGAGCCCGATATGCGAATTCTTGGACTCTTTACTGAAGTATCCGAGGAAAAAAATGCTGAGTTAATTCACGCGCTCCTCTATATGAATGAATTAAACAAAATGCAAGCCGACGAGGAAAAGAAGAGGCCTATTGATTTCTATATATCCACGCTAGGAGGCTGCGCCGATGATATGTTTGGTATGTACGACATAATGCGGCAAGTCCAACAAGAAACCGAGATACATACCATCGGAGTGGGCAAAGTAATGTCGGCCGGAGTCCTATTGCTGGCTGCGGGTACCAAGGGTAAGCGCAAAATAGGAAAGTACTGTCGAGTAATGATTCACTCTGTAATAGCCGGCAGCCACGGAAGTTTACCAAATTTAGTGAATGAGATGGAGGCATTCCACCAGATTCAGGAAGACTACATCAATGCATTAGTAGACGAGACTCAAATGACGAAAGAAGACATTAAAAACATGCTTGAACGCAAAGTTAATGTCTATTTATCTGCAGAAGAAGCGGTAGAATTAGGTATTGCCGATATAATTGTATGAGGTTTTTGAATGTCTGACTTAAGAAATATACTAGAAGAAGAATATGCCAAGCGCCCACGCACAGTCACTCCGACGGCGCTTATGGAAATGATTCAAGAAATCATGAGCGTTAAATTGCCCGTGGTGACCGAAGAGAATAGTCCGGCCTCACAGCGCCGCAGCCGACTGCTACGGCTACCCGTTCAGTTCCCAACTGAAATTAGTGTTGGGCAAACTCCCGGAGATCCGGATCGACAAGTGTTTGAAACTTGGATGAACAGAATTGTGCCTGAAGGAGATTTAGCGGCCAAGATTAAATCCATCGAGAGCTACATTGACAATCCACCAGAGTTGCCGGTTGCCGATACACTATCCTATTTGATGTTTTTGAATACATTTGCATTCATGCTTCAAGAATTTAATGCATCCGTAGCAGGATTCCTATGGGAGCCTTTTTTGGCGGCTCTTTTTGGCGCTCAGTCTGTGCAGGTTCCCACATCCGAACATGATATTGCAGACGTTAAACTGCAAATTAGCCGCGGCGCGGGCCTTGAACGCGTCAGTCTTAAAATTCTCCGCGAGAAAGGGGCAGTCGGCGGAAGCTTTGTGGATCTTGTTAGGCATTTTGCCGCCAATCCCGATCAGCCAATGGTCTATGTCGTCATTAAAAAGTTAGAGGGAGATACTAAAATGAAGTTTTTTGAATTTCCTGTTTCGCAAGCGACATTCTTTGATTTCATCGGACACCCCAAGCTGCAAACGACTTTAGAGCCGGCTGAACCACAAACGTTTGCCCTACCAGAACCCATGTCAGCCGGCGCAGCCAAAAAGTTCGTTAAACAAAACCTAGGAAGAGGTTGGCAGGTAGAGAAAGTTACGACTCCCGGCAACGCCGAGCCGCTCCGCGGCCGGCTGGAAGCTGAGACAGAGTACGAGGCCCACATTCTACAGCCAATACAAGTTGCGCCTCGCGCCGGCGTAGGAAGAAAGCTGAGTAGTAACGCCAAACACCTATGGGGCCCAGAAGAAGAGTATTCCCAGTGGTATGGGCTGTATCAACAGATGCAACAAGGCGGAATTGCGCCAACTGAGTTTTGGAGTGCGGTGATGGGGCAACGTCCGGAACTGACCCCATGGGCACCCGAAGGCGCCAAGGGGTTTCATGGCGCTCAACAATTTGAGATTGCGTGGAATGTTCTTGAAGGCAGCGAACTCGTTGACCATTTAGGAACGCTTGATATCAGCAAAGAAGCTCTCGACAAGGCGTTTGCCAGCGGCTCTCAGGCGATCGGCACTGATTTAACCGATCTGTTTAATGCTATGACTGATTTAGTAGATGATGTGGGGCGCTTTTTCCTTATCGACTGTGGAGATCCTGCAGGCGAAGCTAAAAAGTGCACTCCTGAAGATGAGAAAACTCGCACACAAAGCGGAGTAGAGGCAGTTCAGGAAGCAAACCTCATTCAAAGGGTGGTTAACGAGAAGATCGCAAGCCAAATTCAACAAGAAGACAAATAACATTTGACATTTTCACCATAAGTGATTATAATATATATATAACCGTGAGGTATTAATGAGTCGCGCATATGACGACAACCAAACACTACAACAGAAGATAATGAAAGGCGCTAATACGCTGGCTGATAATGTGGCATCAACCCTTGGGCCACGCGGCCGGAACGTCCTTCTGCAAGAGAAGGGAAAGACACCCTTCATCACGAAGGACGGAGTCACAGTGGCCCACTTTGTGGCCTTGGAAGATCCTTTCGAAGACGCTTCTGCTCAAATCATCAAACAGGCTGCAGTCGAAACCAATGCATCTGCTGGCGATGGAACCACCACCGCAACAGTGCTTGCTCGGGCCATCCTACAAGAAGCCCAGCGCTATGTGGCCTCGGGCCTCTCCCCCATAGAGCTTCAGCGGGGCCTCTCTGTGGCGTGTAAGGAAGTGATTAGCAATCTTGAAAACATGTCACAACCTGTCACAAGCATCGATGATATAAAACACATTGCGACCATTTCGGCTAATAACGATCCAACCATCGGCTCTTTAATAGCCATGGCCATCGACCGTGTTGGTCAAGATGGTTCCATCACAATTGAAGAGGCTCGTTCGACCGAAACATCAGTTGACGTAGAAGAGGGGTTTAAAATTGATGCAGGGTATTGCGCCGGCGCGTTTATAACGGATGAGAGACGCTCGTTGATGTATTATGAAGACCCGTTGATTCTGGTAACAGATCACAAAATTGATTCAGTCGAGAGCATTCTTCCCACTTTGGAAATGGTTGCCCGCGAATCACGACCGCTTATCGTTGTGGCAGAAGATATTGAAGGCCAAGCACTGGCAGCATTGATTATGAATGCTATGCGAGGCACTTTAAAAGTAGCAGCAATAAAAGCGCCTCACTATGGCGAACAGCGTAGAAACATTTTAGATGATCTGGCACTCTCTGTGGGTGCGACCTTTATCTCGCGCTCATCCGGACTTAAACTTAATGACGCTCAGCTCAAAGATTTGGGCACTGCCAAGTTTATCGAAAGCACTCGTTACGGAACTACGGTAGTAGGCGGCTCGGCCGACCATGCAGAGGTCGACCGTCGCATCGAGGCTCTTAAGATTGACATTCAAAATACGGACAACCTAGACGAAGCTGAGGCCCACCAGTCTCGCATTACCAAATTGGTTTCAGGGGTTGCCGTCATCCGCGTGGGCGGCACCACGGAAGTAGAAATGACCGAACGAAAGCACAGGATAGAGGACGCCTTAGAAGCGGTGAGATCCGCACAAGAAGACGGAGTTGTGCCCGGCGGGGGTACCGCACTCTTGCGCGCCACTCAGTCTCTTGTGATGGTTACTGAAGAGGGCTCAGAAGATCAGTTTCAGGGCGCCGTCATCATTAGGGCCGCATGTGAAGCTCCCATTCGACAGATGGCACTCAATGCGGGAATCTCACCTGACATTGTGATCGACAAGGTGCTAGATGCTGATAACTCCGAGGGTTGGGATTTTCGCAACAATGTTCTATGTAACATGATCGAAAAGGGAATTATAGATCCAGTTAAGGTTACCAAAACGGCCCTTCAAAATGCCACTAGTTGTGCCGGCACCCTGATCACGACCAATTTTGGAATCATACAAACAGGAGAGAAGTGATGCAACAAGGAGACTTGGTACATATTCCGCAGGGTGTTGAAATGTGGCACGAAACAGGAAAAGGAATGAAAATGCAAATAACACGAAAGCCTATCACTGGCGTCGTCTTGGGCGCTGAGCATCGTATTTATCATGTCTATGCTGATGGTGACTGGAGAGTTAAAAGAAAAGACGTATATCCCATTGGAGGCCACAATGCCCTTAGTTAAACTAACCGAAGTTTGCCACAATAATACGCTAACGACATCGCAAGACTACACTTTACGTGAGGTTTTTGTTAATCCCGAACACGTAGTCATGATCAGAGAAGAGGCAAGAATGAGACAACTCCATGAGCAGGGCCACTTGCCCTCAGAGCTTGACCCAGCACACCGCTTTACAAAACTCACCATAAACCGAGGCCACACCGGAACAGAAATTGTTGTTGTCGGCGGTCCCGATTTAATAGAGACAACACTAAACCAACAGAAACAACTTTTAAGAGGATAAAATGACACAACGAGTAAACATCCAATATACCATTGATGTAGAAGATTTAGCACCAGAGGTCCGCCGGCTCTACAAGAAAGCCAGTACGATTCTTAACAATACGAGACTGATCGAGTATTCCGAAGCAGGTATTCTTTCGTCAGCCACCGTTGATCATATTCATGAGATACGATTAAACTTGTCTAAGATCGATGCATCACTATCAGATGTTCAGTCTATCGTGGGATCTTATGTTGAATACAAATTGGCACCTCACAGCGATACAGACGCTCCGCAGGAGGCGCCCACTCTGGATGATCTTGGAAGTGCCCTAAAGTCTGATTTGGCGGCACTGTCTCAACAATTAGAGCAAAGTATATCGCATGAAGAGCCCCCTCAGAGACCCACATAACTTTAAGAGCGATCGGATAGTTGCCGCAATGGTGCCCGCCGGCGCTTCTATTAAGAGTTATATGCTCTTTTCGGGCCAGCTTGAGTTTCGCCTACTGCGCGCCGGATTTAAGGTGACGGCCTTAACTAATAAGGCAGCCATTTTCGATTTTTGGAAACATGCCCTTGATCGCCCGGCTACGGTTGCCCACCACGCACTCGCTATGCATGAGCACACCTATAGACGCGAGGTGGTAGAAGCCTACCAGCAAGATTGGACGACTTACCGAGAGCCCTATATGCGCGCCGCCATCTTTTATCTACTTAATCGATACTCTTACACGGGATATGTCTGTCAAGGAGATTTTGATATTGACAATTTTAATGCTTTTTCGGCTGAAACATTAAAGAAGTTATATAACGCCCAAGACTCTTTAACGGTGCGCTATTATCCCGAATTGTATGTAGAGTCGGGAATTAAATATGCTGACTCGAGCGAAATCCTGCTCTTTTCGGCAGGAAAATATGTGCCCCGCATGCTGCTAGCCGGCCTTAGCGAAGGCCGCGATCAGTATGTGATACGCCACGAGGTCCTCAAAGAAAGGTTAGAAGAAAGTGGCAATAAATTTATTCTGTGTTACAAGACCCATTCACACTTAAAGCAACTATACCAGGGGTATAATTTTACATATGTCAATCAGCACGGAAACCAAATCAACAACCATCGCCACGCAGAAGAAATAATTATTAATAACTTTTAGGATGAAGCATGACGTATAAACTTTTTTTGGCATGCACTCTTTTTGCAATAGGGCAAACGCTCGGGTGGTTTCAACTTAACTCACAATTCGTGTGGGATTGGTGGAAAGACAAGCCCATTTTAGCGGCTGCAGCATACTCCATCCCCACAGGGATATGCTTTTGGTACGGCATCAAGCTGTGCTACGAAGAGTGGGGAGAAGTTTGGGGCCCTCGGTTTTTAATTTTCTCCATGTCGTATTTGACGTTTCCGCTTTTGACATGGTACTTTTTAAATGAAAGCATGTTCACGACCAAGACTATGATTTGTGTAATTCTCTCTTTCGTAATGATTGGGGTTCAATTATTTTGGAGATAAAAAATGTCTTCTGTTTATTTGTTTGATGTGGATGGGACACTAACTCCCCCCAAAGCTAAAATAGATCCGACCTTTGCAACGGCATTTTTAAAATGGATGAAGACAAGAGAGGTGTATATCGTGTCGGGGGGTTCTTTTGTGAGAATAATAGAGCAATTGGGGATACCCATTATGAACGAAGTCCACGGGGTGTTCGCGTGCATGGCCAATACATTCTATCAGCGCCGCGATCAAGTAAATTATTCTGGAATGAACGAGTGGGATCTTTTATATGAAAACGAGTTTATATCTCCCCGGAATTTAGTGCGCTCTCTTAATGCATATGTGGCAAAATCAAACTATCACACCAAGACAGGCCGCCATCTCGAAGAGCGCGCGGGCATGTTAAACTTTTCGATCGTAGGCCGAAACGCTTCTGCCGCCCAGCGCGCCAATTATGCGGGCTACGACGCAGAACACAACGAGCGCAAGCGCATAGTTAAAGCGCTTGCGCAAAAATATACAGAGCTAGAGTTTGTAATAGGGGGCGCAGTGAGCATTGATATATTTAATCGAGGGAACGATAAATCACAGATTATTGATAGGTATTTTAGAGAGGCCCTGCAGGACAATGAGATTCATTTTGTGGGAGACCGGATTCCGTTTCCTGGAAATGACCACACTATAGCTCAAGTGCTGAGCGCCCACCCCAATGGCACCACACACGAAGTTGAGAACTGGCAGGACACCGCCGAACTATTAAAGACGGAGCCTTTTGCGTAGATACTGATAAAAACAACTAATTATAATGATGGAGTTTAATTAATGGATATTTCTACAGGAAATTGGTTCGAGTATCTTCGAGAAGAAGTTTTAACGGAAGGGTTGAGAGATATAGGTCTCCCCGAAAAGATTGTCGACTTTATTGAGAATGCGATGGCAAACGCGCCCGAGAAGGCAAAGATGTACGCGGGCAACCAGTGGAAGGACCACACACTTCCCTCTGCATACACCCACGATGTCCTAAAAAAGCGGTGGTTCAGCTTCATGGAGGAAAACTTTGAAGACGAGATCCAAGTAGCTACCAACAGCGACGGAACAACTAAGGTTGATGCCCGAACAATCACCCCCTACCGCGTTGACCGCGACGTTGGACCACAGCAGCGCAAGTCGTACGACGATGAAATGATCGAACGGAACAAGAAGATCGCCTTCGTTGTCCAGAATGTAAACGCAGCGTGGGGTAAGCCCGCCGGCACCTGGCGTAAGTCATTTATGAAAGCTGTGAAAGCCCTAAGCAAAGCCGGCGTGGAATCGGAGAAGGTTGAGAAAGTAAAAGAGTGGTTGCAAACCTATATGATGCAAGAGTTTCGTTCGTGGTACTCGCAGTATAATGAGTTGTTTGCTTGGCTTAATGACGAGCCCACCAATTATGAATTGATTAAGAACGAAGACGATATCAACTCAGCATACAACACAGCCAAACAAGATTTAGAGAACCGCGAGGACCCAGACTATGTTATCCACGAATTCGATGACGGCTCGTACTGGTATAACTTAAACGTGTCTAACTGTGATGTCGAAGGCGAGCGAATGGGACACTGCGGGTCAGACTCTCGCGGTGTGCTGGTGTCGCTCCGCAAGCGCCAAGGCAAACGCAAAGCATCCTCGTCCTATGTCACGATGACTTGGGAAGCCGAAGGATACGGAGGCAACAACCTATACCAAATCAAGGGGCGCTCCAACGAAGCACCTCCCGATGAAGTCTGGGATCATATCAGTTGGTTCATCAGCAATATGGGCGTTACGAATGTCCAAGAAGACGGCGAACATTCACGCAACCCGGAAGAATTCGCAGAGATGCTTGAGTGGCTCCAGCGCCAGAACCCCAGCGTTGCGTTCACGGGCGTTGTCGACGAACAAGCAATCCAAGAAGCATTGGACGAAGTGGCGAGCGAATATGAAGACGACAACTCCAGCATTGATGCACAAGTGATGGGTCCAGATGAACACGGCGGCGAAGGACACTATATCTATATGAACGCCTACTGCAATCTTCAGATTGACTTGGGATGGCCAGACATTGTAGTGCGCGATGGTGGCGACTCTTACCCTGCGGTAGAAGCAGGCTCCGGCGACTATGACGACAATTTCCATCCGATCCCCGGCAACACTTGGGGTCGCGAAGCCCGAGACTTCTCATCTGAGATTGAGATCGATAACATCGAATGGGATCTGCCCGGCGAAGGTGAGACTGAGTGGCAGGTTACAATGCTAACGGGAGCCGATCCCAATTGGGAATTGGGTGATCCCGAGCCAGCAAAAACCGCACACCTTGAGATAGAGATTCGCATGACTCACCAAGAGGCAGCTAGCGATCCCGACGAAGCCAAGTGGGAGTTTGAGCAGTTTGCCGAGCAAGTCAAAGAAAACTTTGCAGATAACTACCCGGAGATCGTAGAGAATGTACGCAGGAATCTGGTGAAAGGTGAGTTCATAGCCAAGACAGCCTATGATCGCACGCGCACCGAATTGACAGAGACCGATCTTCGACACTGGCATGTATACGATGATGATAACAGCAGCGCCGTCGAGTTTTGGTTCAGGCTCTCCGAAAACCACCACAGCGCCATCAACAACCTAGGCGGCGAACTTGGCTCAATTCCAAATGAGTATAAGATGTGGGCGTTCGATGAAGGTCAAGAAGGGATGATCGACGGGCTATACAGCAAGATGTTTGGCTCTCCTTCGATTGGAGGCGCCGCCGCCGACAGACCTCGCATCGAGAACCCGACACTCAATCAGGAAATGGCATATGCTTTAAAGCAGCGTTACTCAGAGTTTCACGATGGGCCCGACCGCGCACAACAGCAGCTTGCGCTGGGAGACAAATACAAACAACAGAGACGAGGACCTCCGTGGTTGTCTGTGCTGAAGGGAAACTCTCGCTTTATTATCCACGCCGAATCAAGCCTCAAAGGTAGTGGATATCGAACTCAACTAGTTAACTGGAAGTTTGAGATTTTTGTGGATGCTCGGTCTGGAGAAGAGACTATCGAAGCAGTTAAGGCTATGGTTAAATACTTTAACGACAACCCTGACATGATAGAAGACGCAGCCAAAGACGTTATCGGCACGAGATTTGCCACCATCAAAGCACTCGCAGACGCAAACAAAGACGAGGTTCTTTCGGGCAAGCGTCTTGAGGTTTCAATCCAGCGCATCGACAGTATGTATGCAGCACAGGTCGCTTCTGGCTCGGACGTGTGGGCAGAAAGGGCGGTAGCGACAGCAAAATGGATTAGAGATAACTGGGGCAACATGGGTGAGGTTGAGAAATGGGTTGGTTACTATAAGTATGTCCTGCCGCTAGCAACGAGGCGCCTCAATTTTGCCCGCGACATTCCCAATATTGAGATGGATGACACCAACAATCTTGGCAAGCCATCGACTTGGGAGAAGTATGTCAAGGACCAACTCAACAAGCTGGGGGCGTTTGGTGGCACTGTGCGCGATTATAGCGGCGTTCAACGTGGAGAGCCACTCGCGGGTACGCTTGGAGAGCCGCAGCCTGTGGGAGAGAGCGTAGAACAGCAGATTGAGAGGGTTGAGAGGCTTTTACAAGAGAAGGATCCAAATTATGACTTGAGGTTGTATAGCATTAGAATAGATGTATCTATCCAGAAGGATGTCGGAGGAGAAGTTCAGGAAACACAAACTGAAATCCGTGGAATCGAAGGTGTGACCACTGTTCGCACAGTGGGAGATACACAAAACACCCCACAAGCACTGTTGGGAACGTACGAGGTCAAATTTGAGTTGTTAGGTTCTATCAGCCGCGTAAAATATCGGGACAGGATTTTGATTCCCGGACTTCTTAAAGTGAGGGGGCTTCGGGTGCTGCGCATCAGCCCAATTCACAGGACTAATACGCGGGGTACCATTCGAACCGTCCGAGAATCCAAGATCCTGAAAGAGTATGTAGGTGGAACCCTCGGAGGGTTTGGAGGAATGGCCGGCAACGCGGCCTCAATCCGCGAACCATCGCGACCAATGGTGACCCCCCGACAAACAATCGATCAAGTGGTGGAAGACTGGGCCGACGGATCGGTGCGTATATACGATGTGCCCATGGACACGACCAACATGGCATACCATGTTATGGTTCCGGTGGAAGAGTTGCTTGAATACATCAGCCGAGAATTTCGTGCCCCGATGGATGCATTTGATGGGATGTATCGCAACTTTATTAAGAACGGTGCCCAAGCGCCTGTGTACGTTGCCGTGGGACAAAACCGACGCGTAAAGATCACAGGAAACGAAGACTTGATATGGTTTGCTAAAAAAGCGGGCCTGCAGGAGCTTCCTGTCTTCTTTAGTTACCAGAGGCAGGTGTGACAATGATAAAGTTTAAATATTATATTGCTAGATTTCTTAAATTATTTGCGGCCGCCACCATTATCGTATTTTTGCCCTTGTTCGCTGTATATAGTGCCACTTTATCCGGAACAGAGCCGGAGTTTAGCGAGATGGAATCTAAAAACTATTCTAAAATATACCCTGTTTCCTACCAGAGGGCCATTAAAAAATCCCGAGAAAGTGCCGTAAAGGTGGTCTCGCTCGGCCCTGAGCCGGGATATTTTTCTAGTGCAACAGGCACATACTTTAAGGCGTATGACAAATATTTTGTTGTCACTGTTATGCATGGCCTTCAGGGCCCGTGTGCTTTCACCACGCTGGTTCATAATGAGGAAGTATACCCTTGTCTGAAATATATTACCATTGATCCTGATTTAGATTATGCCATCATACAGACCGAACAAATTGCGGGCCGCGAGCCAATTTCGATTCCTCGCGACCTCCCACGAAAGACGCAATGGCGGTACGCCTACTCCGTGTTAAATAAAGTAGTTTACAGCGGGTACCCGAACACGATCGGCCTGCTGACCATTGAGGGCACTATCGCAGGGTTTGGGGGCACCCAATACTTATATATGAATTCGTATGCATGGAGCGGCTCATCTGGGTCTGGCGTTTTTGATGCGAAGGGTCGCTATATAGGATATGTAGTGGCTATTGACGTGGGTGCAACTGAATTTGGCCCCCAAGTGTTACAAAATGTCGTCCTTGTCGCACCGGCACACAAAATCGATTGGAGCCGGGTAATAACTGAACCTAATTAGGAGAAAACATGAAGAACGAACGAGCATCCTGCGCCTCATTGTTAGACACAATTGAACAGCTTAATAAAACCATCGGAGAACTGAAAGCCAAAGTTAACACTCTAAGAAAAATGTGTCATAATATGGAAGAACACGTTTTCACAGAAGGAGTTATGGATGAAGATAAACCCCCTGCCACGTCGGAGATTACACATGACTGATGACAATATTATAGAAATGGCCAACACGGAGGACGCCGAAGATTTAAAACCGAAACCTCCCCCTCGCCTAGCCCCACGGGGCATTAGAACTTTTACCGTATGTCGCCAGAGCGATGAAACCGGAGTGAGCGGCGAGGGAGTTGTAATTGAAGGAGTTTCGCTAGCTTCGGGCCACTGCATCATTCATTGGTTATTCCCCCCACCACGCGGCGGTATTGCAATTTTTGATTCTTTGGATGATTTTTTGAAAGTGCACGTTAAGCCTCACCCATCTAATAAAACAATTATCACCTTTGAAGATGGTGAGCAAACTACATATGACGGAGGGTGAGACATGTCGTATAAATTTACCACAGGCTCCGTTAAGCGCGGCGACATATATTACGAACAAGATGTAACCGGCGATAAAACATACATTGATTTTGGCCAAGACACCATAACACTCCGACCCAGCGGATCGCAGATCTTGCATGCAGAGGCTAGCAGGGTAGGCATCGGCACAACCAGCCCCACAGAAATCTTAACGCTAAATGCCACGGAGCCTAGTATTCTCTTTCAAGAAGCTGGCACCGATATGGCGACGATTGGCGTTAACTCATCCAACAACATCGTGATTGAAAACAAGACAATGAACAAACACATTGTATTTAAGGTTAATGATCAGGGAGTAGTTAGGGAAGGTTTGCGATTAGATGGCGCCGTTCCAGAGGTAGTAATCAATGAGCAGCACGGTATCGGTGGTGATAGCTCTCTGATAGATTTCCGAGTTGAATCGGACAATCAAACTCACATGGTATTTGTGGATGGTTCTGAGGATAAAGTAGGGATAGCCACCGACTCTCCAAAGACCGCCCTCGACGTTCACCACGATCCCACGTCTCTCGCGGACAACACAGGCGGCGGCGAAGTGGTGACATTCGGAACCGGGAACCTGACCGCCGGTAAAATCTATTACCTTAACAGCAGTGGCGCATGGACAGAGACTGACGCAGATGCAATTGCTACGAGTGATGGCTTGTTGGGTATTGCGCTTGGTTCTTCTTCGTCTGATGGAGTTTTGTTGCGCGGATTTTTCGACGCAACCACCTACCTGTCTAACTTTATATCGGGCTTACCGGTATATCTTTCAACGACGGCTGCATCAATGGACACGACATTGCCATCCGGCACGGGCGACATCGTGAGGTGCATTGGTTATTGCACGAACACAGCCAATGTTATATATTTTAATCCGGAGTCAAGTCATCTGGAGTTAAGCTAGATGGGTGTCAACAAAATTAATGGAATTTCCTATTCAAGCATAGCGAAAGTAAGCGGCAAAACAGTGGCTCAGATCTCAAAGATCGCAGGTCAGACCGCAGCGGCAGGTGGTGGTGGTGAAGCGGTTAGTGCATCCCGAGTTGTTGCAGCTTTCGACGACGCCTATGTCTCGTGGGTTGAACTTGCTGATGATGGTGATCCCGCAGAATGGGAAAACAACATGTATAAGGCCGGGGCTAATAACGATAACTGGGATATCGTTGATATCGCTTACGGACATGATGGTAGTGGCGACCCTTTCTACGTCGCAGTTGCTGCTAAGAATAATCCGGAGATTATCTACGACGACGATGGTGATATAACAGACGGAGTGCGTTGGGGTGAGATTAATCTTGGCGGTTCAAACCAACCTACGGGAAATCTAAAGCAAAAAACTGTTCTATGGGGAAACGATGTCTGGGTGACCGCTGGGCTTTTAACTTCATCGAACAAGTATATTTATCGTTCAACGAACGGCACAAGCTGGTCGGCGGTAGATATTAGTGGATTGACCGACATAGGCACAGTTTACACAAATGGAATCTATGCATTGACCAGTGACGGAGAAGGCAAGTGGTGGTTCGGCATCGGCGGTAAATTATATTATTCGAGCGACAATGCTCAATCGTTTGCGTTACACGCGACGTTTAGCAGTGAGATAATACAGGATCTCGCATACACCAACGACACACTTGTGGCTCTAGTTAAGCACGGCGGCAATCCGCACCTACGCGCAGCTGCCTCCAGCGACACCACTGATTTTAGTAGTAAAACCCAGCTTCAAGATTCAAATGGTGACGGCTTATCCGGCAACAACGCAAAACGAATGGCGGCCGGCGATGGTCGGGTTGTCGTGCGTGATACTGCGCGTACGCTTGCTGCTGATGTGAGTGGAAAAACAATAACAATCCAAGGCACGCGCCAAACACTCCCCGACGAAGGTAACCTAAATTGCATTTGTGCAGACGGCGACGGGAACTGGTGGGCAGGTAGCGACGGCGGCTCATCTGGTGCCGACGGTGGCGATATCTGCAAGAGTACGGACAACGGACTATCGTGGACCAAGGTTGCAGAAGGAATTAACAAGTCAGGCGACCGTAAGGTCGAGGGGATAACGGTCGATGTTTTGCTACCGGTGTAATAGAAGATAAAGGACTATTTAATAGTATGAACGGAACCAATTGGCGAGATTTTATAGATTCGATTAGAGAAGTGGGAACTTATCGCAATCGGATCAAGAGTTTGGACAGCGATATAGCAGATTATTTAGACACAGGCCCTCAAAAGAAAGGTGGCTACAAAAATAAAAGAGCGAATTTCAAGGGCAAAAAGTTTAACGATGTCTCGGCTCCCCCCGGCGCCCCCGGCGGCTTAGAAGAGGAAGTGGAGCCCGAATCTTTTGACACACATGTATCATTAGAACCTCGCCTCTGGAGAAATGATGAGTTGACACCCATTGTGCGACAAAAGCTGCTGAAGATTGCTCAAGATTTTATTGACGGGCTGCCAGTGGAAATAAACGTAGAGGACGTAACTTTAACTGGGTCTCTGGCCAACTATAACTGGTCGAATTATTCAGATGTGGATCTTCATATTATCGTAGACTTCTTGAGTGTGGATGAAAATAGAGCGTTGGTAAAATCTTTTTTTGATAATGCCCGCATGCGATGGAATGATCAGCACAACATTAGAGTTAAAGGTTACGACGTAGAAATTTATGTGGAAGATTCACGGGAGACTCACAAATCTTCTGGGGTTTATTCTATTTTAAATGGCGAATGGATTAAAAAACCAAAACCGTATCAAAGCGAAATCAATTTTAGTGCCGCCCGTCGAAAGGCTGACGATTTAGAGTTTCAAATAAACATTGTTTCCAACCTTGTAACAGCCAAAAAGTATAAGGCAGCCCTCCGCAATATTGAACGACTCAAAACGAAGATTAGAAATATACGTCGGGCAGGCTTGGAAAGCAAAAAGCAGGAGTTTTCGGTAGAAAACATTGCCTTTAAAATACTGCGTAGAAACGGCATGCTAGATGTACTGTCAGATTTAAAAACCCAAGCCTATGATCAGCTGATGAATATGAACGGAGAAGAAAATGGAACTTTCAGAGATAACCACAGATAAGATTGTTTATCCGGGGGAATATGTTTTTTATGAGCCAACCCAGAGAATAGTGCTGGTGGGTTCTTATAATGCTAAGAATGGGTGCATACGCGCCTTAATGGATGGAAAATATTTAGAAGATAAGCTCTCCAACTTTAAGAAAATACACATGAAAACAACAGAGCGTAAAAAGTTTTACCAGGCTGGTTGCCAGAAGTGTAAAAAGAAAATACAATGAAAGACTTAGATAAAAAAATGCTGAATTTCTGTACAATACAGTTACAAATCCTCAAAGAAAGAGAAGAAAGCCTACGCAAAGAAATCCTAGAGTGCAAGCTGCAAAATGAATTTTTAGTTACCATTATTCATGACTTAACTAACCCCAAGGAGTCTATTTCAAATGAAAAATAATTCAACCATTTTTACCTGCGGGCCTTTTGTCTCTGCGTCTTTTGGTGCGGATTCTTTATCCCGAGGCTTGTATTGTGCCATGCTGCTATCTCAATCAGTGGAATCACAAAGAGCAAACGAAGAGCGTCTCCAGAAAGCCATAGAGGAAAGTGCCGATCAAACTTACATTGACAGCATCCAGAGAGAAACAGACTATCAAAACAGCCTGTTGGATCTGGCCATCACCAGCCTTTCCTTCGGTGAGGAAATAGAACAGTGACCAACATCTACATTTATTGCGTATTTGAAAAAGACGAGGCGCTATATGGCGTGTACTCATCCAGCAAAGCGGCCCATCGAGATGCCCTCAAATTATGCAACACTGGACACACACCGGTTTATATAAAACATCAAGGCCGCTCTGTTGAGCCTGATGTCACGTTGCTTCGAAATATTTTTAAGGGAGCGATGGACATTAAAGTTACATATCACTCCAATAAATCCATGGCTACCATTTTAAAAACTAAACTACGGGAGTGATATGGAAATATATATGGTTTATGGTATAACTGATTGTCCTGCATGTTTGCGGGCATGTGCCGCCTTGATGGAAAGAGACAAAGAGTATATATTTATTGAGGCGGATTTTTCTAAAACTTATCGAACTGCCATCAAAGAAGAATTCAATTGGAGTACGTTTCCCATCGTGGTTCGTATTCGGCCAAATATCGAAGAAGAATTGGTGGGGGGCTATGATGAGTTAAAGTATATGCTCGAAAAAGAATCCACCGCGCCCACCTGAACAATTCACTGAGGCCCGTGCAGGCGTTGCAATAAACACAAACATATTTACTATGTGCAACTTAAACGCGGAGATTTGGTGCGGTGGGTGATAGATCACGAAGTATATGAGGCTTCGGGCGACGTTTTACGTGGTATAAGCCCTAATTATAGACACGGAATCATCATGGAGGTATCTTCTAAAGATGCCAACGCGGTGATGGTCTATTGCTATGATTGCAAAAGAAAAAGGGAGGGGAGTTGGATGATACTCAACATGATTCACGATGATTTTGAAGTTTTGAGTGGTTCTTCCGATGGGTAGGTTTGCACTGGGAGAAAAAGCCCCGAAACAAACGGCGATCAACGAATTGACCGTGATGATCTCCAACTATTATGGTGGCCGATATGAGGTGATTGCGGCGACCGACGACGGCGGCACGCTGCTGGAGGTCCAGGTTGAGGTACCAGACGTATCCAAGTTTCTCGATGAGCAGGCGCCAGAGTTTCCTTTTTTTGATGTATGGCCAAAGTGGATGGGCTGGCGTGTGGTGGTATGTAAAGTGCCGCCGGGCTACATTGACGCAATCACCAACCGACAAGATGCAGACGACTACTGACATTATCCTTGCGACTTTTTAGTTGACTTTTTCTATCGCTGGTGCTATATTATAGAGGAAGCAAGGGAAAGAACATGACTGAACTCCAAAGACACATCGAAGCTGCCCTTTCGCGCTCTGTATGCGGGGGCTGGGATAGGGGATTTCTGGAATCTGTGTTGGAACAGATTGCAAAGGGAAAAACTCTCACGGTCAAGCAAAAACAGACGTTGGGAAAAGTCCTTGCCCGGAATGACAAAGCGGCCCAGACTCTTCACGATAACTGGTCATCAGTTTATGAAACAGAGTACAAACAGAGCGCCCTCGTTCTCGCCGCCTATCACACCCATCAGCCATACTATAAGCCAATGGCTGCTGATATTCTTGCCAACAAGGTGCCAGAGCGTGGCAAGTTTTTGAGAATGTATGAAAACAAGTATTCCAAAAAGGTTTTGTTGCAACATGCAGCAACTCCCAAATATAAGGCTGGAGACTATGTGCGCCCAAGGTCCAGCTTCGATCCCTATCGACATGTCGAACAGCCCACCCAGATTGCATGGCCAACGCAGAATAGCGTTACTAAAAACTTCCTGAAGCGCGGCGGATTCATTTTGAGCGTGTTGGCAGACATTCGTTCATGTGCTAAGGGCGCAAAAAGATATAAGATTTTGCCTGTGGGTGCCACTATGCCTGTTATTGTGGAGGAGCGTTTCATCAAGATTTCTCGTTAAAAATGGTCCGGGCTATTTATTTATGTGAATACAGTAGCCCCCCGTTATGATATTGGTGAGTTCGTTGTGTGTCTCTACGACTTCTTGGATTTTTTTGCCTACATTTATGATGATATTGAAGAGAGCGATTGTCGTCATTATGGCATTGTAGTCCGCCGCGACACCGAGTTACAAAGTATTGTGGGAGAATATCTTTATACCGTTTTGTGTTTGGATGGAGAAACGAGATACTTTCTGGAATCCGAAATAAAACTTGCAGCATACCGTTGACAACGAGGCATTTGTGAGTTATAATAAGCATATGGCTGATTGGTGGAACCGGTATACACACGAGACTTAAAATCTCGCACCCGCATGGGTTTGCGGGTTCGAATCCCGCATCAGCTACCATTATAGAGAGGATAAGATGATATACACAGCAGTTTTTCAAGACGTTCGCGGAGATTATACTTTTGAAACTCATGTTTCATCACATGATCGGGACGATGCGTGGCATGATATTCACGATAAGCGCGAAAATCAAAATGCTTGCTTGGTTTTGCTAATCGACGGCCAAGCAAGTGTTAGAACATTTGACAAACCCCGCGCATCAGGTTAAACTATTTACACGCTTCGATAGCTCAGTTGGATAGAGCATCGGCCTTCTAAGCCGAGGGTCATAGGTTCGAGTCCTATTCGAAGTGCCACACACGGGCGTAACTCAGGGGTCAGAGTAGTCGTCTTATATGCGATTTGTCGCAGGTTCAAATCCTGCCGTCCGTACCACCCCGCAATCACCCAAAAAAAGAGATATAATGTCATACCACGGAAACCCGCCTGATTATGCCAAAACCGGCATTGCAGTAGTCAACCCTCTGATCAGGATTGAGAGAAAACTAAAGCGTATTGAGGGTATACTGGCTAACATTGGGGATGCCTCAGTATTGAGCGCCGCCGATTTGAAGGCCATGATCCAAAACGCTTTAGATGAAGAAGATGTCAAGAAAACGTAAGAGGGCTTGACTAGAATCACTATATAGGCTATATTATAGTTAATCCAAGGAGGCAAAAATGGATTTCAAGATTGGTGATATTGTAAAACACGAAGAAAAGGGCGTCGGCGTTGTTCAGCTTATCGACGGTATTGCTGTGTGGGTGCGTTGGAGAGGCGGGGATCTAAATCACAGTAGTTCGTTCCACCTTGAGGTTCTTGACAAGGCTCCATGAGTATGAGGGTTGGCGATCTGGTACAGTACATTCCAAGTCCTTCTGCCACGTTCAAGTGGGAGAGATACACGGATGCATTTAAATCTTTGCCAGGTATTATCTTGCGCGAGGTGGATGCCAAGGGTACGACCACACGCAGGTTTGAAATACGCTGGCACGATGGCCAAATCTCAGAAGAATGGATAAGCTATCTTGAACTCTTTGACAACTCGTTGACAACATAAGCCTTGACCAGCGACACTTTCGGTGCTATATTTATAGTATAGAAAGGAGAGAAAATGATCGAAGTTGGATCGTTACTTAGAATGTGGGGAAACCATAGCACATGGCTTGCTCTGGCTGAGATTGCTGATACTGTGCTGGTGGTCAGCCAAAAAACAAACCATAAGATGTGGGCAAACAAGGCATCGTTTGAGGTGATAGGATGAAAGTTTGGGTCATGCAAGGAAGCTACGAAGGCGAGTTGTTTAGTAGTGTACACTTGACGCAGAAAGGTTGTGCGCTGGCGTGCATTTCGGATATAACAGAGTTTTTGGGTGTTGACGATGACGAAACCGCTTTGTCAGTTATGAACGATTGTAACCCGTATGCAGAAACCGATGGCGATCAGACCGAAGCGATTGAGTGGGACCAAGAGAAGCTGAAAGATATGACGAGCGAGCAGCTTTGGAAGATTTTTAATGAGTGGTCCGAAATCAGTTGGGATCGAATGGCAGACCGTAGCTATAACCTTGACGCAAATCCCGTGGAGATTCAAGCATGATGAACATTTGGGTAGTACGACAGACTTGTTTATATGATCACGACACCTATGTAAGCACACACATGACAGAAAAGGGTGCGTTGATCACAGCCATCCGAGCGGTGCGAGAGGATTTAACTGATGCCTTCGACGAGGATGAACTTGAAGATATGCGCCCCGACATGCCTCATAACTACGAAGAAGATTTGATGCAGTACGACAGCAAACAACTGCGAGGTATTATCAACGACTGGTGGGAGTATTCATTTGATATGAATGAGCATGCACAATATCAGATACATCAGACACAGGTGGAAGGATGAAAGTTTTAACTACATTTGTTTTAGTGGGAACAATAGATTCTCACGATGGTCAGTTTGCAACAGTCGAACTGCACCTTAATCCAGCAACTAACGGTGGGCCTGCGATGGCAGTCATGCCGGTATCTGCATTTCCGTGCGAAGTCAAGGAGGGCAATACGTTTTATGTCGTTAAACTTTCCGAGCTGCAAGACTCCGTTGTTGTTTGCCACAAGGAGCCAGATGAAAGTAGGTGACTTAGTTAAACTTTCGTCCTCGCACGGAGCATCATTCCGCGCTGGGCTTATTGTTGATCTGATTGAAAAGAAGTGCTGGCGCACAGATGTATTGGGCAATAAGATCGATTGGGGGAAGGTTGATCCCGAGCCGCATGCGGTTGTGCTGATCAACGGCAACAAGATTGCGTTTCCACTCACAGACTTGGTGCCTATTGATGAAGGATAGCGGAGCGCCAAGCATCGGTGATCTGGTTGTCGCGCTCTACGATGAGGAACGCGACATTTCTTGCGTTGGATTGGTGACCGAGACTAAAGGGATCGAATGTAGAATCCTGTGGTCATCAGAGAACAACCCTATCGGATGGTGGCCGCGCACAAGTCTAAAAGTTGTTAGCCCAAGCGGGCAGCCTGGAAAAGTTTAACGCACTTAACAACCACTTGACAACTTAGAAGTTGACTTGCACCTGTTTGGGTGCTATATTATATATATGAAGATTGGAGATTTAGTATCTTTTCGTGGCTCACGGGGTATTGTCATTGATGTTGGCACCTTTGGTGTCGGATACGATGTGATGGTTATGTGGCATGATGAGGCTGCACCAATGATGGAGCAAAGTGTGAGGCTGAAAAATGAAAGTCGGTGATCTGGTAAAGTTTGAAAGCGCACTGACCGACGACATGGATCGGTATAGCTCAGAACTTGGTTTGGTGGTTAAAATGTCCAAGACAGGACACAACACAGAGTCAGCACAAGTGCTGTTTAGCGATGGCGAGACTTGGTGGGTCGGCACTCAAAGATTGGTGGTGATAAATGAAAGTAGGTGACTTGGTTAGGAATGTTCACGATGATGGCTACCACGGCATCATCATAGAAACTGCACCCATAGAAACGCGCATCGATCACGGTGACAACGTGTGCAGAGTGCAGTGGTTTGATGGCGACGTTTCGCTTGAGTTTTTGAAAGTGTTGGTGGTCCTAAGTGAAAGTCGGTGAACTTGTAAGACTCAAGCACGACACAGGCGATGAAAATACTCAAGGTGTTGGGCTGATCGTGCAGCATCAGGGCGAATCTAAAGGATGGGAGGACTGTTACTATAAGATAATGTGGCGTGGTCCGTGGTACACATGGGAAGATGTATACAATCTGGAGTTAGTCAATGAAGGTCGGTGATCTGGTCAGAGTATCATACAACGTGCGCCCGCTACCCGGCGAAGGGTTTATCAGCATTGTGTTGCATGTCAACAGGAGCGAGAATCACCCAAACGGCTTGGGGTTAGTTAAAGTTGTGGAGATGGGACAAGAACAATGGTATCCTATTGGCTACATTGAGGTGATCAGTGAAAGTCGGTGACTTGGTGTGGGTTGACCACCAGCCATCCTCATTCAAGGGTGCTGCAATCATTGTTTCCGTGGAGAGTCAGGCGTTCTATCACATTATGCTTGACGGGAAAAAGATATTGATGCACGGTGATTTTATAAGGGTTCTCAATGAAGGTCGGTGATCTTGTAAGGTTCAAGAAGAAAGGATGTATAGGTACTATTATAGCAAAGGGTCACGATCATTGGAACGGTACATCATCTTCGGTGTGGGTACACATTCACAACTGGCATGCAACCCGAGGCAACACACAAAATCCAGCGTTGTTTCGTGTTGGACACTTGCGCGAGATAGTGGAGGTGCTAAGTGAAAGTCGGTGATCTGGTCGAGATTGAAAAGTGGTGCAAGAATAAGTTTAGGAAAGCTATTGTGGTCGAAGTGCCAGAATACCTAAACGTCGTTAAAATAGTCTACCTGGATACAGGCGAGATTTCTAACCCGATGATCGCGAACTTGAAGGTGCTAAGTGAGAATCGGTGATCTCATATCGTTCAAGCCAAAATCGTTCGGTGATGATGACTGGTCTAATCCGAGCATCGTGATCGGTGGCTTCATAAACGACGACCGACAAGGCGGCGGCTGGCGAGATATGATCTGGATTGTTTGGTGTGACGGGGGCAGGTATATGGTCAACGAAAGAAACGATGATGTGATGTACTTGACAAGCTCTTTACATCATAACCCTTGACCATCGGCGCTTTCGGTGCTATATTATATGTATGAAGAAGAAAAAAGCCATGACCCCGAAGCGCCGCAACTGGATTGCAGTCTCCGCGCACTTTCGTCGCGCTGGAGCGATGAAGGATCGCAAGAAGGCAGCGAACAAGAAGGCATGCCGAGGAAGGGTGCGTGTATGAGAGTCGGTGATCTGGTAAAGATTAAATATAATGGCGTCGTGACGCTCGTTGTAGAGGTTGAGGTCTGTCAAACAGGCGAAAATCGTCCGGGGGCTTGGTATCACTTGCTCAACCAGCCTGTGTCATTCAGGGCAGAAAACTTGGAGGCCATCAATGAAAGTCGGTGATTTGGTTTATGATGATTATTATGGAAATGGGATTGTTACGGATGTTGACATTCGCTGGTGTGGCGCAACCATTTTCTTTTTTGCCACACAAAAGTTGTGCTATCTTGATGATGAAATGAGAGAGAGCGTGGAGGTTATAAATGAAAGCAGGTGATTTGGTAACATTGTCGGCGTATGCCATGCAGTCTGAACCGATGTGGAAAGTCAGAGATTTAGTATGGAAGCACAAAAAACCTTTGTTGGGGTTGGTGGTGCGAGTAGAGGAAAACCCCTACGGGCATAGCTGGACATCCAAGAATGAAAAGCAGTTTTATTACATCAACTGGATGCAGGACTACGGACCAGCAAGCCGATGGGGAAGTGCCGGATACCGAGCAAGGAATCAAGGCTATTTTCTCCGCAACGATTTGAAGTTTGTGAAGTGAAACAAAAGGAAGCAAGAATGTTAACAAACGAGTTTTTTAACACAGTCGGTTCAAATAGAAACCGACAGGTTGTGTGTGCTGATGGTTTTACCATGAGTGTGCAGGCTCACGATGGCGCGTATTGTACTCCGCGCATCGACAATGCACCGAAGTATACGCATGTCGAGGTTGGTTTTCCGAGCCAGCGAGAGGATCTGATCATGAAATATGCAGAAGAACCCGATGTTCCAACGCAGACAGTGTACGGATACGTGCCGGTGCAAACGGTGACGAATGTGATTGCCAAGCATGGCGGCATTGTGAACGGCGAGATCCCGAGAGGCGTGGCACCCATACCAGCAAAGTATACCGTTGACGATTAGTTGACAACTTAGAGGTTGACAGTTGTACTCTCGGGTGCTATATTATAAGTGTAAGGAGAAATCATGCAGATTGGTGATTTGGTAAAACTTTGGGTAAACGCAGAGTGGTATGTGATCGGAATCCTTGTTGAAAAGGATTCCCGCACCTATCCCGAAAAAGTGTTTGTGCGTACACAAGAAGGTCAGATTGTTGACGGATACGATGATGAATGTGAGGTGATCAGTGCGGCTGGATAAGAAACTTCTTGGAAAGATCAATGTCGGAGGCAAAGGCGGCTCCGAAAAGCTGTTCTTAACTGTTTTGAGTGAAGGTTGGGAGCGGGTTAGCGCATCGTTGTATGACTTTGTTAATCGCTCTACAAGACGAAAGATTGAACTTAAAAAGCAAGCAAATCAACAATGGTTTGATGTGTGGAAGTATCACGATCTATCCGAAGATGATCGGCAGATCCTTATGACATTTTTAGTTCACAAAAAAGGTGCAGTTGAGTACGTGTGGTCAATCGCTCTTGGTGATATGATTGATACCTTGTTGAGTGATGATGAATACACCAAGGATGGCTGGACAGCAGACAATCTTGCTGATGAGTATAAGAAAAAACAAATGTACCCCGGTCGTCAATCAAAGTCACCACTCAAGGTGAAGAAGTTTGTTGATAAGTATGGTTCGTTGGGAACTCTCCACTATCAAAAACCTCTTGACATTTAGTTGACAGGATAAGGGTTGCCATTGGACCCATTCGGTGTTATATTATAGGTATAGAAAGGAGAAAGAAATGGGTTATCGTTCCGAAGTCGTTTTGTATGTGGGTCCAGAAGTGATGCCACAGTTTATGGTCACAATGGCCAAGTCGCCACAGGCCAGAGAGTTGTGCTTTGCCGATACCGATCACACAGTCAAAGACTATAATGGAGAAAAGGGATCGTTTCTTTTCAAGTGGGGCTGGCTCAAGTGGTATGATTCATTTGAGTGCGTGAGCGCCATTGAAGACTTTATGAACTGGTGCGACTCCGAGGATCTTCCCACGGGCAAAAAAGATGCCGAAGGAAAGGAAATCACCACATACGCAGCCGACTTTTACAAGTTTATTCGCATTGGCGAAGAAATGGATGACAACGAACAGCGCGGCGATGCGATGTGGGGCGATATTTGTATTGAGAGAAGCATCAGGTTTTAGGGTCCATAGCTCAACTGGTAGAGCATCGGGCTTTTAACCCGCAGGTTCTGGGTTCAAGTCCCAGTGGTCCCACCATTTACATTTTGAGGGCTTTTAGCTCAGTTGGTCAGAGCATCCGGCTCATAACCGGTCGGTCGTGGGTTCAAGTCCCACAAAGCCCACCATTTTGATCGCGGATTTTTCCGCTAAAATTTTCCTTTTTGACAACCGCTTGACAAGCGCAACATTGACAATGCCCCCGAAGTGGTTATATTATAAGTATGAAAATGACAATCGTTATAGACTCCGAGGACACGAAGGGCATCCAAGCTGCACTAACCATGACAAGGCTGATGCACGATAAGTACGTGACCAACGGCACAAGCCACAAAGAATCGTTTGGCAAGATTGAGTTTATCAAGATGCTTCGCAAGTTTATGAAGGAGTCTGTTAATCATCTGAACGATGAGGAATCTAATCAGGTCAAAGACATGGCTGACATGGGCAACCTTCGCAACGCCAAGCGATTCGCTGACCGTATCTTTAGAGGTGAGCGATGAAAGTCGGCGCTCTGGTAACAATCGCAGCTTGGGGTTCAGCCGGTCAGTTCGGTGATCGCCCATTGGGACTCGTTACATGTATCGATCCAGAAGAAATCGGAGATCCCGAAGAAGTAGAGGTACTGTGGACGACCCGATGGACCGACTATTCAAACCATTCAACGTGTACTTTGGAGGTAGTCAGTGAGCAGGGTTAGAACCGGCGATCTGGTGAGAATGAAGCACTATGACACAGGGCTTGTTGGTCTTGTGGTCAATGTTCATCCGAGCGAGTTGCACAAGTCCGTTCAGATCGGCATTATGTGGCTTCCGAAGCCCGGTAAAGTCGAGTGGGAACCCGAGAGTTGGTTAGAGGTGGTTAGTGAAGGTCGGTGATTTGGTGGTATCTGCGCGTGGGCTGTGGCACGATCCGAGGCTTGTGGTGGCAACCCACAACACAGCGAAGGCGCTTATCGGCGTTCTGTGGCCTGACGGTCAAACAAAGTACGTCCACCACAAACACTTGGAGACAGTCAGTGAAAGTGGGTGAGTTATACATTTTGAGCAAGCGAGGCACACATCACACGTTTAGCGAGTGGAAGGGCAAACCTGCGTTATACTTGGGTGAAGATATTATCAATCGATCCGATGGCGTGACCATCGTAAACCATGCGTTTATATTGGGAGGTGAAAGGCGAATCACGGATCGCTCATTCTTAAAGATGTTAGATCCCTTGACACCTTCTTGACAAGAAAAAACTTGCCGTAACCGCTTCGCGGTCTTATATTTATAGAGTAAGGAGAAAATATGCCTAAAGTTGGAGATTTAGTAAGAGTGCGAACAAAGCACTACGGCGAAAAGCTGGGTGTCGTTGTTGATGTTGATAAGGACGGGGTTCATGTCAAACCGCAGAACCATCCACGCAATATCTTAGCGGCTGAAAGTGACGTTAAAGTTTTGGTGAGCGTATGAAAGTCGGTGATTTGGTGAAAGCTGTGTATTTGCGTGAGGTGGAGCCGGAAAATCCCTTGCTTGGTATTATCTTGGCAGAGGTCAGCGGCAAGACAAGCACTGCCGACA